>ENA-ORKV01000065-ORKV01000065.1-human-gut-metagenome-genome-assembly--contig:-NODE-65-length-134605-cov-4.664456_pt1 | contig 134605 bp, 171 predicted proteins | sample MGYA00243058_ERZ508805 | MGnify/ENA primary metagenome ERZ508805 (study PRJEB26277, sample SAMN04329770) | human gut metagenome | biome: human-associated habitat | host: Homo sapiens | place: USA...
CGGAAAATAGTTGTTCATCTCTGCCGGTGCTTCGGTACCCGGAGTAAGCTGAAATTCAATTTCCACTCCGTCAATGGTATGCTTCTCACCAGTTTGTGTGATTTCAAGTGTAGGAGAAATATAACTTGTGCTGCCCCTGGACTGCCCCATACCAATACCAATGGCAAGGGATCCTGTTTCACCACCCTCAAGCATTGTTCCATACTGGTAACTTGCTCTTCGTCCCATAGCAGTACCTGCATAAATATTCTCGCTGACAGCATGCTTCTCAAAGCCTTCCGGTGCAATTACCTGCACATCACCGGATTGTACATCTTCTTCCGAAATAATTCCCCTGACTCCACCGAAATGATCAATATGGGAATGACTGTAAATTACTGCCTTTACAGGAAAAGTACCAAGGTTCTCTTCTACCAGGGAAAAAGCCGCTGCCGCACATTCCATGCTCATCAGTGGATCTACTACAATCCATCCCGTATCGCCTTTTATGAAAGTGATATTTGACATATCATAGCCACGCACCTGATAGATTCCATCGGTTACTTCAAAAAGACCATAAATATGATTCAGCTGTGTATCTCTCCAAAGACTTGGATTCGCTGTATCCGGAGCATCCTGATCCAGAAAAGCATATGCCGTCTGACTCCATACAAGCTTTCCGTTCTCATCATAAATATCCAAAGTATCCGGAGAAGCGATCTGCCCCTTTGTAGCATTCTCAAACTCCGCAGTATCCTCGAAATCCAGCAACGCATAAACTTCCTGATTTGCATCAATGGTATACTGGGTGGCTGGTTTGCTTTCCGCTGTTAATTCTGATGCGGCAATCGCGCTGGAACTACCGCAGACAGTCATAGTAAGTGCTAATGCAGCGGTAGTCAAAGTAACTGCTTTTTTTCTTTTCATGATATTTTGCCCCCTTCCTTATAAAAAGCTCAAGTCTTCTTTACTGTAAATCTTGGAAAATATAAGTAGAAGTTACTTAATATATAAATAATATAATATAATATACGGAGACACATTAAAAACATTACAATCAATTGAAGATAATTCAATTGATATGGGAATAACATCACCACCTTATAATAAATTAGGTAAAAAGAATAAAGGATGGCTAGTAAAAGATGTTAATTACCAAATATTTAATGATTCAATGCCAGAAAATGAATATCAATTAAATCAAATTGATGTTTTAAATGAATTATATAGAGTAATAAAACCTGGTGGTTCATTTTTTTATAATCATAAATTAAGATGGAATAAAGGTTATATGTATCATCCAATTGATTGGTTACGAAAAACAGAATGGACTATAAGACAAGAACTTATTTGGAATAGACAAATTGCGGCAAATATTAGAGGATATAGATTTTGGCAAATAGAAGAAAGAATTTATTGGTTATATAAACCAAATAATAAAAATTTAATTGGTAATGAAATGGAATCCAGACATTCTTTATTGACTTCTATATGGAATATTAGACCAGAAATGAAATCTAAACATCCTGCACCTTTCCCATTAGAAATTCCAATAAGATGTATATATTCAATGTTTGATAATGATTCTAATAAAATAATTATTGACCTATATATGGGTTCTGGAACAACAGCAATTGCTTGTAAATTTCTTAATCATAATTATATAGGTATTGATAATTCACAAGAATATATTAATATGGCAAATGAAAGAATTAATAATTATGAGCAAGAAAGAGAAGTTTTTGAAAATGAAATATCTAAGCATATTGTTAAAGAATCATTTGCTGAAAGAAAAGCTAAAGGTAAATGGAAAAATAAAGGTGAGTTGGCAGAGTCTGGTTTATTGTAGCAATTTGCTAAATTGTCGCTTCCGAAAGGTTGCCAGAGGTTCAAATCCTCTACTCACCGCCATAATTTTTAAAATTAAATATTGACATTTAATTTTTTTCTGTTATATTACTTACATAAGGTTGGATGGTAGTTTATGTAAAACACTTATCTTTTTAAGATAGAAATTCGGTTCAAATCCGTACACCATAATTATAGGTCGCTCCTATTCCTTATGAAATAAATATTAAAAAAGTTATTGACATTTAAAAAAATAAAGATTATATTACTTACATAAGGTTGATAATTATCCTTAAATCAAAAAAATTATCTTTTTTGGATTTTTAAACTTAAAAGTCTAGTTTGACGTAATCTGAAACGTTAAGGTGTCAACAAGTATCCTTTCTAAGATTTTTAAAACTTGTTGCGTGTCTGATTAACCACAACCATTACGATAAGATGGTTTTTATTATAGGCTCGTCATCTAATGGTTAGGATATGGTCCTGATAAGACTAGCATTGCAGTTCGACTCTGCACGAGCCTACCAATTAAAATAAAAAACTCTAATGTCCATTTTTTAATGGTAAATGCTCGGTTGGTGTCGTTAGCGAGTGTAATAATGAATTAGTAAGCGAGACCAGTATTTAAAAAAATATATTGACAAATAATATTATTAAGTATATATTACTTATATAAAAAATTAATACAGTTAATGCTCTGGTCATTCAAAGGTTAGGATGCGGTTCTTATAAAGCTGTCATGGTGGTTCGAGTCCACCCTAGAGTACCAATTTTATAGCGGAGTGGTAGCAGTGGTAGCTCGTCAGGCTCATACCCTGAAGGTCGGGGTGTTCGATTCCCCCCTCCGCAACCAATTTAAAATTATTCTGTACAAAAAATTGGATAGAACGGTGTCAATTTTTATGGTCAGATGGTGCGATTCCATTTAATAAGTTAGCTCTGAATAAGAATTTGTGGTTCAACTCCACATATCCAAAAATGTTTTATTAAATATGGCACGATAGCTTAAATAGTGAAGCGACTGACTCATATTCAGTAGAGTGGGAGTGCAAGTCTCTCTCGTGCTACCAATTTAAGGGTGCTATTAAATGGTTTGGATAGCTTAATAAATTGACTGCGAAAAGCAACCACCCTTTATTTTATACTCCGTATGGAGTTATGGGAAAGCTGGATGCCCCTATGTGCAAATAATTGTAATAACAATTAGCAGAATTATGAGTGAACGGAAGAATTTCGTTGCCTTATCTGACAAGGTTAAAGAACAGTATTTTCCTAATGAAGAATTAGGTTAAATGAAGAATTTGTAAAAAAATAAAATTATTATAAAAATATATTGACAGTTGTTAATTATTATGATAATATTTTAAATATAAACAGGGAAGAAATTCTTTGAGTAATATATTAAAATCATTTAATAATTGGTTGGCAAGACCGATAGGATGCCTTTTAAAGGTAATGCGTGTAAAGACTCGCTTTTAATATATGAAGTTAATTATGTCGTGAACGAATTGCTCGGAGCGATAAGCGAGCAGGATAATATAAAAAAATCGCAAATTCTATGGACGCATAGACGGCATAAAAATTTAAATTGTTGTTACTTAAACAATGGGTCGCCAGCCCATAAAAGTATGCAATGAGAAACTGAAAAGTTTTGAATGTAGTTGTGAGTAATACGAACATAAGGTTGAATTAGCCACGGTAGGTCAACCGTGAGTGACGTAAGAACCAGACAAATCGTAGTTGAACAGGTCTGATGGCTGTATCTGGTTGGGAGTAATCATTCTCCTCATCCATTAAACAAAGAAGTAATTAATCTTTGTGGATGTGACTGAATAATGTTGCGTATGAGGGGCTTGTCGGTAGTCAGGAATCCGACCAACAAATTTAAATTAACAGTTTGTGGCAAGTGTTCTGTTTAAAAACTTTGCCTTTTTAAATAAACAGATAGTAATAAAAAGATTTACATAGCATATTATTAGACTGCACATTATAATCTTTTTGAATGTTCTTCTGTTTATTTAAAAAATGCGAATAGTGAGTTATTAGATTTACATAGCTTAATTGGATATAGCATTTGTCTTGAAAACAAAGGAATGCAGGTTCGAGTCCTGTTGTAATTACAATCTAATAGAATGTTCTTTCGCTTTTTATTATTTTTATATTGACAATTTATTAAATTTATTTTATAAATAAAATTATGGAAGGTGTCCGGGTGGTGAGGAAGCGGTCTTGAAAACCGTTGGGCGTCAGTCTTGCAGGTTCGAATCCTGTGCCTTCCGCCATTTTATGCCCTGTTAGCACAACTGGCTAGTGCAGCCGATTTGTAATCGGCAGGTTGGGAGTTCAAATCTCTCACAGGGCACCAATTTAACAAGCTCCCCCGCTAAAGACATAATAATATGTACAGCGAATATGGGTCAAGGATTAAAACCTTGCTTTGGTTATAATAATTGTACAATAAAAATCCAAGTGAGCATTTCATATTTCATATGGCAATAGTGATTAATAGATTTACATAGTTTTACTGTAAATAAAATGATATGAAAACAATCTATTTAAATATTCTTTGCCTTTTATATTTTTGCAAACCCAAGAATTTTTTCTTGGGTTTTATTTTTTTGTTGAAATATTTAATTATTATGTTATAATATTCATATAAAATCTAGGAGAAATATAAATGACACTATTATCTGCATTGAATGCATGTCTTAATAATTATATAGAAAACGGAAAAAGAAGCAATACAAGAGTTATTTCATTACATCAATACATTGGTTCGTTTTTGAAAAATCCTGAATATGAAAAAACATTACAAGGGTTATTTAATAAGAAAAATGTTGATATTTATGAATTATCTACAAATACATCTTATGAAATTAAATTAATTCTTGGTAATTACAAACAAAATATTAACAATTATATAGAAAATATGATTGGAGCAACTACTAATTTAAAAGCATTTAATATTAATGTTTGTCAAATAATTTTTATTCCACAATATTTACCATATTTTAATAATGAAGGTATTTTAAAAAAAATTGAATATATTTCTCCCAAAAATATTATTCCTTATAAAAATATTATGGCTTCTAATTTGGAAAATAAACCTTCTGAATTAATTTATCAATTATTTGATACTGGTAATTTATCATTTTTACAAGACAATATAAATAAAAAAATTATTTTAAATGATTTAAAAATGTCATATAATATATCATTAATTGAATCAATAGATAATACAATAAATGATTTTTTGCATATGTATTCATTTAATAAATTTATAGATAAAAGGAAATAATTTGATTACATTATATAATGATAATTGTTTAAATGTCATGCCTTCAATAGAAGATAAATCTATTGACATGATTTGTTGCGATTTACCTTATGGAGCAACACAAAATAAAGATGATATAGTAATTCCATTTAAACCATTATGGGAACAGTATGAAAGAATAATTAAAGATAATGGAGTAATAGTTTTATTTGGACAAGGTTTGTTTTATGTTGATTTAGTAAATTCTAATCGGAAATTATTTAGATATGATTTAGTATGGGATAAAGTTTTAACTTCTGGATTTTTAAATGCTAGACGTATGCCATTAAGACAACATGAACAAATTGCAATATTTTATAAAAAATTGCCAACATACAATCCACAATTTACAGAAGGTAAGCCTTTGCATGGAAAAGGTACTTCATATAAGAACAAAGAACTTAAAAATCAAAACTATGGTTATTTTGAAGCAACTGATGATTTAAGAAAAGGTTCAACAGAAAAATACCCAACAAGTATTTTAAGATTTGCTAAACCTCATCCAAGTATTGCTAAACATAGAACAGAGAAATCTATTGAATGTTTAGAATGGCTTATTAAAACTTATACAAATGAAGGTGAAACAGTTTTAGATAATTGTATGGGAGCAGGTTCATGTGGAATTGCTTGTCAAAAATGTAATAGAAATTTTATTGGTATTGAATTAGATACTCATTATTTTGAAATTGCGTCCAGGAGAATAAATGAAATCACCAATTAAATATTATGGGGGAAAGTCTTATATGACAAATATTATTATTGACCAATTTCCAAAAGAGTATGAAATATATGTTGAAGGATTTGGTGGTGGAGCTTCTATTTTATTTCAAAAAGAAAGAACTTCTTTAGAAGTTTATAATGATTTAGGAGAAAATGTTTATTCTTTATTTAAAGTTTTATCTGATAAAGAAATGTTTGAAAGACTTAAAGAAAAATTAGATTTAACATATTATTCAGAAGAATTAAGAAAAGAATTTAAAGAAGATTTAAGAAGAACTGATTTATCACTTGAAGATAGAGCTTATAAATTTATTTTTGTAAATCGTACTTCATTTAATGGTGTCGGTGGTTTTTCTACAACAATGCTGGTAAGAAGAAATATGAGTAAATCTTGCTCTGATTATCTATCTATGATTGATAAATTACCAGAAATTCATAATAGATTATCATCTGTAATAATTGAACATAAAGATATATTTGAATTAATTGACAAATATGATAAAGAAAATGTTTTTATGTATCTTGACCCACCATATATTAAGTCAACCAGATTATCTAATCAAACATATGAAATTGAAATGTCAGATGAACAACATAAACAATTATGCAAAAGATTATTAACATTTAAAGGTAAAATTTTACTTTCTGGATATGATAATTTGATTTATAATATACTTGATAATAAATTTAATAAATTGTCATTTAAAAGTCCGAATTCTCAATCTAATGCTATTGAAACTTTATGGAAAAATTATTAAAAAGTATTGACAATAGCTAAATTTTAATTTATTATACATTTATAACCTTAATATCGGAGTGTTGATTATGAAAATTAATAAAGCAATTAAAAGAGAACCAGTTTATACTTATGAAGGCGGAAAGGCATCTCATATTTCCGAATTTGAAGAATTAAAAAGAGCAACTATGTCTTGTTTGCTCTGGGAAGATGAATTTTATGAAGATGGCATTTCTATTGCTGATAGAATTGCAACATTAACTGAAAAATGTATTAAAAATGGATATTATAAAGAAGTAATGGCATTGCTTAATTTAGTTAAGTTTGATATGAAACTTCGTCATTGTCCATTATGGATGATTGTATCAATTTTTAAAGCTGGTGGAACAGTTAATAAAAATATTATTGCTGATATTCTTACACGTCCAGATGATATGGGTGAATTATTGGCATTATATAATAAAGATGGTAAAAAGCCATTAGCCAATCAACTTAAAAAAGGTATTGCATTAGCATTTGAAAAATTTGATGAATATCAATTATCAAAATGGAATCGTAATGCAAATTATAAATTAGTTGATATTGCCAATCTTTGCCATCCAAAGAAAACTGAAGCAATAGATAAATTAATTAAAGGTACTCTTTCAACACCAGAAACTTGGGAAGTATTATATTCTGCAGCTGGTAAAGATATTGAAAAAAAGAAAGAATCATGGAATGTATTGTTAAATAATAATAAATTACCAGATATGGCTTTTTTGAAAAATATTAGAAATATGTTAGAAGTTGGTATTTCAAAAGATATTATTGTAAATCGTATTAATAATATTCGTAATGGAAAATTATTACCAATTGATTATATTAGAGCTGCCGAAAATAATCCTTCTATTGAAAATGAACTTGAAACTAAATTCTTATCTTCATTTAATAAACCAAAATTGGAAGGTAAAACAGCTATTTTAGTTGATGTTTCTGGTTCTATGTATTTTAATAAAGACCGTACTAAATATGCTAATGCGTTAGCAATGATTGGTAGGGAAATGTGTGAAAATGTTGATATTTATACATTTTCTAATGATAATGTTCTTGTTCCTAATCGTAGAGGTTTTGCATTAATTGATGCAATTGATAAATCACAAGAACATAGAGGTACATATTTATGGAAATCTGTAAGCATTGCTTCTGATAAGGATTATAATAGAATTATTGTAATTACTGATGAACAATCATATGATTCTCCTGTTCAAGCCAAAAATAGTAATTGTTATATTGTTAATGTTTCAACATATAACAAAGGAGTTGGATATGAATATGGATATAAACATATTAACGGATTTTCTGATAAAATATTTGATTATATTTTTGAAATAGAAAAAAATATGTAATAAATATTATTAACAAACCCGATAGGCTTCTTATTTAATTGAGTAGTATGGGTATATTAGTTGATTTTTATGCTCACTCCCCTCTGCTACTCTTTAAATTAAATATAGCACAATTATCTTTCTGGAATTGACCAGATAAGTTTATTAAAATTCCTAGGTTAAATTAATAAATGGGTAGATTTATAGAATTATCCTAAACACGCTCTGATACTTTAATAGTATTAACGCTTATTATATGAGTTTACATATAACAATTATAATTTCAGCTGTTCAGTTATAATTGGGATATTGGTTTTCATTTATTTAACAAGAGAGATTAATTTCTTTCTTGTTAAATTATTTTTGTGTAAAAGGAAATAAAATGTTAAATTTAAAAAGTATTTTAAACGATAATATGAGAGTAAAGTTTGATTTTTATCGTGATGGTGCTTTATGGTATTCAACAATAAATGGATTTCAATTTCCTGTTCCTGTTAGAACATTAGCTGGTACAACAATTTTAAAAGCTAATGATAAAGCATCAACATTTAGTTATTATATTAAAAAATATTATAATGAATTAAATAAAAAATAAGGAATGATTTAAATGAGATTACAATTTTATGTTCAAACAAAAGAAATATCAAATAATAATCATTTATATGGTGTTATGACAATGATTGATGATAAACCATATGATTATTTAATTGGTAGTATGAAAGGTGATAAAGAATATGTTATTGACAAAGTATCTAAAAATACTTTAATTAAGAATAAAACTGTTTTAAAAAATAATTATTATTCTTTTAAATATGATAATTTAGATATAACTAAAAAAATGTTATATAAATTTCATACAGAAGATTTTTATACACAATATTCAAAAGAACAACAAACATCATTAGATGCATTACCATCAATTTTTCTTTCTGATTTGACAAAATTGTCTAATCTTACAAAAAGAATGAATAATTATGAACAATTATTACAAAATAAATTTTATAATTCAAAAAATCGCATTTAATGCGATTTTTTGTTGACAAGTATTTTTATTGTATTATATTAATATTACATTAAATGGTTAGGAAAAAACGATGGTATATTTTTTTATAATTTGTATTTTATATTTTATTATTTTTAGTGATTCAATTAATTAATGGGGAAAAATATGTCTAAGAATATTTATATTATACGGCATGGTCAAACAGATTATAATTTAGCTGGATATTATCAAGGATGTTTATTAAATCCTTCTTTGAATGAATATGGAAAAAAGCAAGCAGAATATATTAAAGATAAATTAATTAAACATAATTTATCTAATATTGAATATATTTATACTTCTCCATTAAGACGAGCTTATGAAACTGCAAAAATTATAAGTGGTAATAATTATTTTGTAATGACTTCTTTAATAGAGGGTGATTTTGGAATTATTGAAGGTAAAACTGAACAAGAAATTATGAAAAAATATCCAGAAGATTTTCTTAAATGGAAAGATTTAAATAATTTGGATTTTAAATTTCAAAATGGAGAATCAAAAAAAGAAATTGGAGAACGAATTTTAAAAAGTGTTAAAACGTGTGCTTCAAATTTCATGTCTAATAATACATTTATAGTTACACATAGTGCAGCTATAAGATGTTTATTATTAGTATTGGGAATAAAAGAAGAAGAAATTCCATTTAATAGAATTTATCATTTTGAAGGTACTAATATATCATCTTCTATATTTTCTTCTAGTAATGTTAATACTATTAAATTTATTGAAAGTTTTTAGATATGATATTTTTTACAAGTGATTTACATTTAGACCATCAAAATGTAATTAAACATTCTAATAGACCATTTGCATCTGTTCAACAAATGAATGAAGAAATTATTAAACGATGGAATAAAAAAGTTGGTGTAAATGATGTTATTTATGTTTTAGGAGATGTTTGTTGGGGTTGGAATTCTGATAAAATCCAGCAAACATTTTCTAAAATGAATGGAATTAAATATTTGATTATTGGTAATCATGATAAATTTGGTCCTCATCAAAAATCAAATGTATGGGCAGAAATTGTCCCGTATAAAAGAATTACTATTGATGATAAACGAATAATATTATCACATTATCCTATTGCTGAATGGGATTGTGCTTGGCATCAATCAATTCATTTATATGGTCATACTCATGGAAAATTTAATTTAGCTGAATTTACTAAATTAATGCCACATAAAAATACAAATTGTATGGATGTTGGAGTAGATACGCATAATTATGAACCTTGGTCATGGGAAGAAATTAAAGAATATTTATATCAAAGAAATATGAAAACAAATTGTGATATTTGTGGTAAAGAAATTATTGGAATAGAAAATTTTATTGATGCTGGTGATAAAGTTGTTTGTTCTGAAAATTGTTTACAAAAAGCAATTGGAAAATTTACACATTGGCAAAATACAGAGTCTAAATAATATTTTTCTTGACAAGTATTTTTTATATGTTATATTTTTATCATCAATGATTTAATAATATTTGATTGGAGAAACATATGAAATTATTTAATTGGTTTAAAAATGAAGATGATTTAAATGAAGAAGATACTTATACAAAACGTGATTTTAAAATTACAGTATTAGTAGTCTTGGGATTATTGGGTTTATGGAGTTTTGGTGGATTTATGTGGGATAAAGCTGTTTGTACTTATAAAGGTTATACATATGAAAAAAATACCAAACGTCCTATTTTTTCTGAATGTTTGATTCAAATGAAAGATGGTTCATATGTTCCTCTTGAAAGATATATCAATCGTGTATTAACTTTTAATGATTTAGGTAATAATGAATAATTAAAAAATTTGTTGACAATTAATTTTAAAATAATATAATAATTTTGTAATTTAAATATGGAGAATATACTATGACGACTGTTAATTCTAAAGACCTTATTTCTTCTGAAGTGTGGGTAATTTCTAAAACTTCTTCTGGTTGGGTTGTAGAAGAAAATAGAGCATTGGTACTTGATGTGCTGACTTCTACAAAAGAAAATTGCAGAATGGCATTAATTAAAAAAGCAAATGAAACTGCTATGGTTAAAGATAATGTTATTTTTACTAAAAAAGAATCAGCTTTAAAAGAAGTAGAATTTTTAAATAATGATAAATTTGAAGATGTTATTAATTATTCAAAAGATTTTGACTGGATTTTTAATAAGGGTTATTCTTGCAAACAGGATAGTATTAGTAAGAAATTTAATAATGTAAAAATTTCTATTAATCGTAATGGCACTATTAAAATGAATGAAGAATTATTTAAATCACATGCTACAATTGATTTTATTAAAAAATTCATTGATTTTGTAAAATAAAAAATTAATATTAACCTTTAAATTGAAAGAAAAAGAATATGGCTGAAAAAATGTTTAGTGAAATTGGTAAAAATTCAGATTGGGTTCGTCCTGAACACATTTATGTAATTCGGAGAACTGGTGTAGAATATGCACAGTATTGGTCAGAAGATAAAAAGAGATTTGGTCCTTTGCTTGAAGCAACGTCATATAATACTGTTCCAACTAATGTAGTTGAAAATGGTGAAGTTGTTGATTATCGTGAAGTTGTTGGAGTAAAATAATGGAAAATACAATTAACAAGTTGGAACAATTATCTCAATATATTCAAGCAACTAATGATGAATCTGTAATGTCTAAATTAGATAGTGCATTAGATAACATTTCAACATATGATTATTTTGGTACAGAGGGTCAGCTTGACCCTCGTGGTGACCAAAGAGATGCTGAATTTATACCTTATGACCCTGATTATGAAGATTCAGATGGAGAGTATGAATATTTTAGAGTAGAATCTATTCCAATGGCAGTTCAATGTATTAAAGATTTAATTAAAATGCTTAAAGAAGATATGTCAGAAGGAAGAGATTCATCTGAAATGATTGAAAATTCATTTCAAGATTTATTCAATGAATATGGTTTAAATTCTTAAAATTATAATCTGCAAGTGACAGATTTAGTCCTAATATTTAGGAATCACTCATTATTTTTATTAAATTTAGGTATATATTATGAATAATATAGAAATTAGTAAGTATTTAAGTTATATTCTTCGCCATAAACCAGAAATTATTAAATTAAAATTAGATAAAGAAGGTTGGGGAGATATACAATATATCATTGATAATTCTGAAATGAAATTATCTTATGATATAATTAAAGAAATTGTTGATACCAATGATAAACAACGTTTTTCTATATCAGAAGATGGTACAAAAATTAGAGCTAATCAAGGGCATACAATAAAAAATGTAAATATACATTTTAAAAAATCTATTCCACCAACTATTTTATATCATGGAACAAAAGAAGAATTTCTTTCATCTATAATGAAAAAAGGTTTATTGCCTATGGAAAGACAATATGTTCATTTGTCAAATGATATTGAAACAGCTAAAAAAGTTGGTGATAGAAGAAAAGGCAAAACTATTATTTTATCTATTAATGCTAAACAAATGTTAGCAGATGGTATTGACTTTTATATTTCTGATAATAATGTTTGGCTTGTTAAAGAAGTTAATAAAAAATATATTGACATTATTAAATAAAAACTTTATTATAATAATAAATAAAAATACTAATACTAATAGGAGTATGGTGAAATGGTTATCATTTTGGTCTCCAAAACCAACGTTCAGGGTTCGAATCCTTGTGCTCCTGCCATTTAAACCAGTCCATGCTGGGGTTATATGAATAAAACTAACACACGAATGATAGGGGCAACCATCCAAAGGGCTAATAGGAATTTTTCTAGGTAAGTCGTGATAACCGAAGAACAGAAACAATAAGATACACAGTTGACCTAACCCTGCCCAAGGCTGAACATGGATATAAAGTATCATATAACTATTAAATCCTAATGACTGTAATGTTGGATAAAGTCATATTAAAAGGAGAGCCAACCGTTTTTATATTGTAGGACTCTTTTTACGATTATAAAAAGTACCTTCATAAAATTATGCTTGTAATGGATAATTATGAAATAATATTTCCGGTGACCCGTTTAGGTGAGGATATGAGGTTCATGAAGTTACAAGTATATGCGGCTTTAGTTTAATAGTAGAATGAAACATTGCCAATGTTTAGAAATCGGGGCAGAACCGTTAAGCCGCACCATTTTCTTATAAAAGATAATTCAAAAAATGTATATATGTAAAAATTGTGGTAAAGAATTTTTAGAAAAATATAGTAAATGGTCTAATGGAGATTTTTGTTGTCGTAAATGTGCCAATACTAATAATTCTAAATTAAAAAGAAAAACTATTAATAAAAAATTAAGTTTAAAATTACAAGGTAAAAAATATATTAATGGTAAATTAATAGATATTGAAAAAGAATATTATAAAAATCCTAAAATATGTCCTATTTGTAATAAAATAATTTCTTTTGAAAAAAGAAAATATAAAACTTGTAGTAAAAAGTGCGGGTATAAATTATGTTCTGCTACGTTAAAAGAAACAAAAAACTATGTAATTGGTGGATATGTACCATTTTCTTGTCGTGGTAAACATGGATATTACAAAGGAATTTATTGTGATTCAACTTATGAATTAGCTTATTTAATTTATTGTTTAGACCATAATATTAATATTAAAAGATGTGAAGAAACATTTGAATATGAATACAATGGAAAGAAACATAAATATCATCCTGATTTTGTAGTTAATGGTGAAATTGTTGAAATTAAAAATTATTACAGAGAAATAAATGATATTAAATTAAAATCTGTAAATAAACCAATTAAAATATTGTATTATGATGATTTAATTGATATATTTAAATATATTGCTAATAAATATAATAAAAGATTTACTAAACATAATAATAATTTTTATGAATTATATGATGCAGGTGTCGTTCAAAAGAAGGACTTCAGTTTTCCAAACTGATAATGGGATGGCAGAATTCCTCACCTGCTCCACTTATAAGTCTGGTGGCAGAATGGCTAATGCAACGGTCTGCAAAACCGTATTTCCAAAAGGATAACGTGGGTTCGATTCCCATCCAGACTTACCTCAAAAAGATAGAACCTTCTCGTGGTTTGAGGTGTAAGTAAATATTTTTATTGAAACTAATCTATCTAAATATTGAACTATTATTGAACCTTAAATAGATAATTTTCAATAATATTTATCTATTTAAGGTTCAATAATGTATTATTTAATTTATAAAATAACTAATAATGTAAATAACAAAATCTATATTGGTAAACATCAAACTGAAAATAAAGATGATGATTATATGGGTTCTGGAAAAATATTAAAAAAAGCTATTGAAAAATATGGATTAGATAAATTTACAAAAGAAATTCTTTTTGAATGTGATTCATTAGAAGAAATGAATCAAAAAGAAGCAGAAATAGTTGATGAAGAATTTATTGCTCGTTTAGATACTTATAATTTACAATTAGGTGGAAATCCTGGTTGGGATTATATTCATAAAACTAAAAAACATTTGTTTGGTGGTTATACAGCAGGAAAATTACATAAAGAAAAAATGTTAAATGATAAAAAATATAAAGAAAATTTTTTAAATAAACTTTATATAGCAATGAATAACGAAGAATATAAAGAAAAAGTTTCCAAAGGATTAAAATTATATTATCAAACACATGATAATCCCTTTATTAGACAAAAACATACTATTGAATCAAAAGCTAAAATAGGTAAAGCAAATTCTATAAAACAAAAAGGTCAATTAAATTCACAATATGGTAAATGTTGGATTTATAATGAAGAATTAAAAAAAATAAATCCATTAAAAAAGAAGACCTTAATCAATGGCTTGAAAAAGGATGGAAAAAAGGTCGTAAAATGAGTTTTTAAAATTATTGACATTTAATAAAATATAAGTTAATCTCCATATTATGTAATATGGAGATTTTTTATGTTAAAAAATAATTCAAATATATATCCATATAAACCTTGTCCTAAATGTGGTTCATCAAATTTAGGTTTTGGTTCTGGTATTGATTTAATAGTAGCTTTATGTTATCGTCAACCAGAAAAAGCACTTGCTTATACATATACTATTTGTAATAATTGTAATTTTACATTATATACAAGTCAAAAAAACAAATCTGATACTGAATATTATGAGCGTAATATTCAAGAATGGAATCAAGAAAAACAGGAGAAAAAATTAATGTTTAATTTTTTAAATAAATTTAAAAAAACTACTTGTGAAAAAGATAATTTGAATAAAAAAGATAAGTGTTTTTTATGTGCTAATGATGAAGAAGAAAATATGTTTAACTTATTTGGGATAGAGGTGTGTGAAGGATGTTATCATGATTTAATTAATCATATGGGTTATAAAAATTTTAATGATTTAATGGATTGTGATAAACAACAATTGATGAAATTTTTGAATAAATTATCTGAAACTAAAAGAAATTAATATTGTATTGACAATATTAAAATTTTGAATATAATTTATTTGTATTAATTAATATTTGGAGAAAATAAATGATTGGATTGGGTATTTTTGCATTGGTTTCAATTACTTTGAGCGTATATGTTTTATCTTTGCGTGTTGTTGTACCGACAAATGAAGTTCATATTGTTCAAAGAGGTAATAAAACTATTTCGTATGGTAAAGTAACAAAAGATGGTGAGGAAAATATTAATGGTAATGTTTATTATCGTTTTCCTGAATGGATGCCTTATATTGGTGTAACGTTTACTTCTTTACCTTTGTCTGTATTTTCAATTAAACTTGAAAATTATGAAGCATATGATTTAGATAGATTACCTTTCTTGGTAGATATTATGGCATATTTTAGAGTTAATGACTCTAATAAAGCTGCGTCAAGAATTCAAAATACAATTGAATTGAAAGACCAAATTACAAATATTGTTAAAGGTTCAGTTCGTTCAATTATGGCAAATTCTAAATTAGAAGATATTATGAGTCAACGTTCAACTTATGGTCAACAATTTACTGATTCTGTTAAAGAACAATTAAAAGAATGGGGTGTAGTTGCTGTTAAAAATATTGAATTAATGGATGTTAGAGATTCAAGAGAAAGTCAGGTTATTGCTAATATTATGGCTAAAAAGTCTTCTGAAATTGAAATGCAATCTCGTACAGAAGTTGCTATTAATAACAAAAAAGCAAGTGAAGCCGAAATTGAAGCACAGCAAGCTATTCGTTTAAAAGAAGAAGAAGCTAAACAGCAAGTTGGTATGAAGCAAGCTAATGTATCTCGTGAAGTTGGTATAGCAAAAGAAAAAGCTGACCAAGAAATTAAAGAACAAGCTAAAATTACTAAAGAAAAAGAAATGGAAGTAATTAAAGTTGCTCAAATTCGTCAGGCTGAAATTAACAAAGAAGCAAATATTGTTAAAGCTGAAGAAGCAAAAGCAGTAACAATTAAGCAAGCTGAAGCAAGTAAAGAACAAATTGAATTAAAAGCTATGGCAGATAAAAGACAAATTGAACTTTCTGCTGAAGCTGATAAAACTCAAATTGAATTAAGAGCTGAAGCTGAATTATCAATGAATCTTAAAGAAGCACAAGGTATTAAAGCAAAAGGTGAAGCTGAAGCTGAATCAAAAAGATTGATGGAACTTGCACCAGTAAATGCTCAAATTGAATTAGCTAAAGAAATTGGTAATAATCAAGGTTATCAGGATTATTTAGTAAGATTGGAACAAATTAAAGCTCTATGTGAAGTTGGTATTGAACAGGCTAAAAATCTTGGCAAAGCAAATATTAAGATTAATGCTATGTCAAATGATGTTCCAAGTGGTGTTAATAAAGTTACTGATATTTTCTCTCCTAATGGTGGGTTAAATTTAGCTGGTGCTCTGGAAACATTTGCAAGTTCACCAATTGGAGAAAAAGTAATTAATAAATTTGTTCCTTCAAAGGATAATAAGAATAAAGAAGTTTTAATGGAAACTCTTAATAAATTAGGAACAACAGAATAAAAAATAGGGGATAAAAATCCCCTATTTTTATAAAATAATTCTTGACAATTATAACAAATAATGTTATAAAAATATTGTTTTGAAGGAAATCACTATTATAAGGTACAAATTTAAGAACGCTATCATTTAAATTCAAGGCTTTATAATACTTGCGAACAAATTATCTTCCGATACAGTAGAGATAGCCTATGGGTAGAAGACATTTGAATTCATCAGTAGGGTAACACTTACAAAGCAAAAGTGATATTAAGTGAACTGGTTGGCAACTCGCACTTGTAATCATAGAATTACTTAATTATGGAGCACATAAGTCCATCCGCCAATTTAATATTATATGAGGAATTTTAGTTATGCCAATGGAAAAGAAAAAGAAAACTCCTGAAGAAATTGCATTTAATAAAAAATGGAATAAAATTAATAAGTTAAGTCCTATGATGAGATTTGTTAGTAAAGAGGTTGGTAAAGCACCAAAATGTAATTCAAGTACAGCTAAAAAAGAAGTATCTATTACTGTTGCTACAAAAAAGAAAAAATAATTTAATTTTTTAATTGACAATTTATTATTAATATGATATAAATAAATTAATAGAGAGGAAGAAAGGGTTAAATTCCCCAGTTCAAATGATAAAAATTAATAATAATTTTTGATGGTGTATATGTAGCATACTCTATATTTTATTATTAAATGCCTGGGTGGTGGAATTGCTAGACACTGCAGACTTAAAATCTGCTGACCGTAAGGTCGTACGGGTTGGAGTCCCGTCCTAGGTACCAATTTTATTAAAATAAAATGCCATACATATATAAAATTACAAATACCATTAATAATAAAGTTTATATTGGTCAAACATCACTAACTCCTGAAATTAGATTTAATAAACATAAAAGATGTTATAAATCTAATTGTTGCTCTAAATTATATAAAGCAATGAGAAAATATGGTAAAGAAAATTTTATTATTGAAACAATTTGTGAAACTAATGTTCCAAATGAAGATGAAAAATATTGGATACAATATTATAATTCTGTAAAAGAAGGCTATAATATTACTTATGGCGGAGAAGGTGGTTCTTCATTAGGAACAGAAGAAGAATTAAAAGTAATTGAATGTTATAAATTATTTAAATCTATTCATAAAGTTAATAAGCAATTAGGATATTCCAGAGAATATATACGAAATATTTTAAAAAAATATCATGTCAAATATGATAATATCAATAATTCAAAAAATATAAATGAAAAATTAATTATTGATACTTATAATCAAGAAAAGCAAATTACAACTGTTTCTAAAATCTTAAATATTTCAGAAAGAACAATTAGAAAGTATTTAAGAAAAAATAATATAGAAATATATAATCATAAAAATGATAAATTCATTTATATAGCTTGTGATATAGAAACAAAAGAAGAAATTAAAAAATTTTATAATAGAGAAGAAATTAAAAAATTTTTAAATATAATTGATAATAATATATGCCAATGTATTGATAGAGTTATTAATGGTAAAAGAAAATCTTATAAAGGTTATTATTGGAAGAAAATATTGAAAACATAAAAAATTAACAAATAAATATAATGGGTAGATGATGGAACTGGCATACATGTTAGATTCAAAATCTAAATTTTGAGAGTTCGAATCTCTCTCTACCTACCATTGAAATGAAAGAATTGCAAAATTGAATTTTGCAATTCTTTTTTTATTATGATAATATAACGATTATAATAACAAATGAGGTAATAATTAAATGAAAAAAATAATTGGTATTTGTGGTTTAGCAGGAGCTGGTAAAGATACAGTTGGAGATATTATTGTTGATAATTTACCTAATTGGGAAAAAATGTCTTTTGCCAGTCATTTAAAAGATGTAGCATCATTATTATTTGGTTTTGATAGAAAAATGCTTGCTGGTGAAACACCAGAAGATAGAGCTATTAGAGAACAACCAGATAAATTTTGGTCAGAAAAAATGGGTAAAGATTTTACACCAAGATATGCTTTACAATTTTTAGGAACTAATCTTTTAAGAAATCAATTACATGAAAATATTTGGGTTGATTGTCTTGAAAGAAAAATTTTAAATAGTGATAAAAATATTGTTATTACTGATGTTCGTTTTCCAAATGAAATTGAAATGATAAAAAGAATTGGTGGTGAAATTTGGAGAATTGAGCGTGGAGAATTACCTAAATGGTTCAGACAAGTTGAAACTTATAATAAAAATAATTATATTTCACAAACATTCGTATTTGAAAAATTATCTCATCTTTTAGAAAACGTCCATGAATCTGAATGGAAATGGGTTGGTGTTGATAATCCAAAACATATTATTCACAATCATGGTTCTATTGAAGATTTAAAAAATGAAGTTTTGCAGGTTTTAAATGAATCTAATTAAAAAATTTTTTAATAAAATAAAATATACTATATTTTATAAACCATGTCCTTTATGTGGAAGTAAAAATATAAAAAAATATTATGATTATTCTAATAATGTAATTCAAATTAGATGTTTAAATTGTGATTTTTATATACATCATAATACTATTAATAATGACCCTGAACCATCATTATATAAAATATGGCAAAATAGAACATTTAGTTGGGGTAATGTTAGATGGTCTGATAAACGTTTAGAAAAATATTTTAATGAGAGAAAAAATGACAAATATGATAAAAGTTAATAATTGGCATTGGAGAGTGCCAGATTTTCCAGATATTGTTGATGGAATAAATGATAATGATAGAATTATTATGACTCCATATAATCGTTTAGAGTTAGAAAAGAAAATTATTAGTGGTAATAATATTCATTATGTTCGTTGGATTAAAAGTATTTCTACTTGGTCATTAGATTTAGCCAACAAATATAGATATACTGAAAGAGGATATACTTCTCCATTTCTCTGGCAAGATGAATTACCAGAATGGTTAGTTAGAAAAATTTGTAAATCTAATTGGTGCTATTATAAACATATCTTAAATCCAACATATAAAATTAAAAAAGATTATTTTAATTTAATGAATGATAAAAATTATATTAAAAAACATGGTATAAATGATTTTTTATATAATTTATATAAACCTTCTTGGGATTATAAAAATTCTTATAAAAAGGTTAAGTATAGATGAAACATCTTTATAATTATAAATCAAAAAAAGCTAATTGGATAGCTGATAAAAAATATTTTAAAGCTACTAAAAAATCAATATGGAAATGTATGGAATGTTATATTAATACATTAGGAACAAAACATTATTATATGCTTAAAGATGATTTATGGAAAAAAATTACATCAAAATCTTTTAAAGGTCATAGGCATAATAAAGGAATGCTTTGTTTAAATTGTGTTGAAAAAAGATTAGGAAGAAGATTATCTCCTCAAGATTTTGACTTGACAATTCCTGTTAATGAAGATATTATATCTGTAATTAATAATCGTGATGAAAATGGATTAATCATTATTTAAAGGTAGTAAATGTTTAAACATACTATTAATTATAATAAAAATATTGGTGATAGAGTTTGGTTTATTGTTCAAGAATATCCTGAAAACTTTAAAAAAGTTGCTTGGGGAGATATTGTTGGAAGAACTATTAGAATTCATACAAATCATATTAAAGAAAATACACAAGGTTGTTCTCATAGATTAGAAGATATGGATTATTTCTATGAATATTATACTATTGATAGAAAAGATAAAGTAGTAAATGGTCATTGGCAAATGTGTAATACTTATAATATTTTTAATTCATATGAAGAAGCAGAAAACGAATTAAACAAACAGGATAAAAATAATGGTTAAAATTGAAGTTGGAAAATGTTATCTTGCAAGAGATGGAAGAAAATGCTTTGTTTATTCTAAACCAGAATGTTTAGTTGATACTTTTGAATTTGCAAGAGTTGAATATGATACTGATGAATTGTGGGAAAATAAATTAGACCATAAACGTTATATTTGTAATTCCAATGGGATTGTTTTTAATGGAGATGTTAATCCTGATGATGAAGAAACATTGGAAATATTATCTTGGTTTGATTTAGTTAAGGAATGCGAATAATGGCAAAATATAAATGTATATATGGTTTTATTGAACGAGTAATTAAAGCATCAGATGAGGATGAAGCTAGAAATGAATTTATACCTTTTTTAATTGATAATGAAGAAGATATAAATAATGATTTTTTAATTCAAGATTTAAAATTTTGTACAAAAGTTGAGGAAATTAAATGTTAAAAAATAAAATAAAAAAATTAATGAAAAAATCATGCTTGATTTTATTTCTATGTTTAATTTCATATAATGCTAATGCAGGATTTTTTACATATATGCAAGCATCAGATGCAAGTCATACAGCTAATAGAGTATTAAATGAACAAGAACAATTAAATAATAAACTTACTCGTATAGAAAATGAAATAATACAATTAAAAAATGAAATTATTAAAAATAGAAATTATTTAATTGTAATTAATGAACATTTAAAATCCGATGAAAAAGAAATGGTAAAAAAGCCTGTTTCACAACTAATTATACCTATTAAATCACAATTATATACAAAAATACCATATAATTATAAAAATTAAGGAAAAAAGAAATGCAAAATAAAATTATGAACGCTTATAAAGAAGCAATGATTAATAAAGATGAAGATAGAAAAAGAGTTATTAATACTTTAAGAGCTGAAATTAAGAATAAAGAAATTGAATTAAGAAGTTCTCAAAAAGAAATTGCCGATGGAGATATTTTATCTTTAATCCAAAAACTTATTAAACAGAATAAAGATGCTATTCAAATGTTTGCTGAAGGTGGAAGACAAGATTTAATTGAAAAAAATGAAAATGAAATTAAAATTCTTCAAGAATTTTTACCAAAACAGTTGACAAATGAAGAAATAGATATTCTTATTAAACAAGAAATTGAAAAGAATAATTATGATTCTTTAAAAGATATGGGCAAACTTATGTCATTCTTTAAATCAAATTATTCTGGACAATGTGATATGGGGTATATTTCTAAAAGAATTAAGGAAATACTATAATGAATTATAGAATTGTTGATTTAGGTAGTCCAACTTTTAATTTTTCAATGATGAATATACTTGAAAAACGACCATGTACGGAAAAAGATAAAGAATATCTTTTGAAAGAAAAATTAGTTTGGTACAACAATGACCCAGATAGTGAATGGCAAAAACATAATAAAGATATGCTATGTTGTGATTCTGATATTGATGGTGTTAAAATATATAATTATTTAACAAAAAATGAAATAACAGAATATGAATTTAATCAATATTTATGTTCAGAATCAAGTAATCAAATAAAAAAGATATTTGGAAAAGATATATTTAAATTATGTGAACAATTATTAAAAAATGGTGAGAATAAATGACTGATGAAGAATATAAAGATTTTTTAAAAGAAATAAAAGAAGAAATTAATTCTCCAGAAGGTAAAGCAATTACAGAAAAAGTTAAAAAAATTATGAAAAGAGATAATTGTTCTATGATTGAAGCCTGTATTAAATTAGTAATAAGTAATGATGATGGAAGAACCAAATGAAGAAAATAAAATACAATTAGGAATATACAATTCATTTGGTTCTTCAATTGATTGGAGTTGTGTTGTAGAATTTTTAATTATTTTATTGACATTATTATTTTTTATATTATAATAAAGATAATAAATAAAGATACTAATGGTGGTTGTAGTTCATCGGTAGAATGCTGCGTTGTGACCGCAGAGGTAGTGGGGTCAGCACCCACCAATCACCCCAATGGTCCGATACCCCAACGGCAGAGGGAGCTGGCTTAGACCCAGTAAAGTGTGAGTTCAAATCTCACTCGGACTACCATTTTATTTAATTTTAATATTTTGAAGGTGTAATATGAATAAAAACATTGCTGTGTCTATTAAAAATTTTGGTATTAATGTTTGTCAATTTGTGACTAAATTGACTTGTAATGTTACTTGTGCAGTTTTGTATAGTTGTAATATTTATGGTTATGTTGCACCTATTGAAAATTTTCGTGATAGAGTTGTAGCATATTTAGATAGATTTATTGCTTAATTTTATTAGGAGAAAAATAATGAGTAAAGAGGAAAATGACATCAAGTAAGTTATTAACTTACAGGAGATGTCAAAATGACAAAAGGAAAAGATGTTCGCATCTATAAATTTTACAAAAGAATAGTTCGCCGTTATAATCATAATTTTGGTTATATTGAATTTTACGAAGAAGAAGACTATTGGGATTTCCCTTTTATCCGTAGAAAAAATGGATATGCTAAACTCAAAAAATTTAATGTCACTTGCAAAGAATTCGGAGTTAAAGGCATTCCCAATGAAGATGTTAGTAAATATGACCCATATAATGATGACCCTGCCAGAGCATATTCTGAAATTAAATGTTGGAAAAGAAATTCTAAAAGAAAACATCAATGGAAAGAAGAATAAATAAAAAAGATTAAAAATATTATTATGTCTAATTTAATTACTATGTATTATGGAAAAAGATAGCTTACTTTTTCAGATGTACCAGATACAAAATGGTAAAACATTTGATTCAAAGGATTGTGTTCTTTTAGTAGATTCAAAAGTTCATAAATATCCAGAAGAAAAATGTCCATTTTGTAATAGTATATTGGAAGACAGTCATTCAAAAGATTGTATGATGTACGAATATCCAACTATTTCAATCTGGTGGTTTATTTTACCCATATTATTACTCATTGCTAGTGGATATATATGGCTAAAGTTTAAAATAAATGAATATAAAAAGCGAAAGAAGTAATTTTTGCAACTAATTTTTTCATTTTGAGTGTACTACTGCTTGTGAAAGTCGTGTACACTTTTTTTATATCTTGACATAGAAATATTTTTATAATATATTATCTTTATAAGATAAACGAAAGGAAATAAAAATGAGATATTTTATCAAAATTAATAGTGTTTCAGTTGGTGAAAGTGGATTAAAAACAGAAGGAAAAAATCAAATTTTAACACTTGATGTAAGTTATCACGATAAATGTGATATTACTTATTCGGAATATTTAAATCCTGAAACAGGTGAAGTTGAAGTTGAAACATTTAATAAAGTTTTGAAAAATGCTTCAAAATATAATAAAACTCTTGAAGAGGAAATAAATCAATGAAATATGTTATTGAAATGATTATGAAAGATGATTTTGGTAATACAAATATTGAAGTTTTATCCTGTAATTCAATAGAAGAATTTAAAACAGCTAAAGAAATGTTTGAAAATAAAGAATTAACTTTAAAACTATATGAATGTAAAGAAATAAATGGAGAAGTTTAATTGAAATTATTAGGGAATTATAAATCAAGACGATTTATTTCATCTTTTAATACTAAAGAATTAAAAGAAATTAAAAATGAAATTAATAATATTAAAAGTAATTATTTAAAAAAGAAAACATCTTATACTCAAGTATTAACTAATAATAATTTTGTATTTGAAGACGTAAAAACATTTGAAAATTATAAAAGAGATTTTAATAAATCAAAAAATATGTTTTTAATAGATAGTTTATTTTATAATAATTATTTAAATATTGATTTTATAAATGTTAATAACAAGCATCAAGTTGTTAATTTAATGAATATATTATTTATTGGTATTGGTTATCAAAAATTGTTTGATTATCATGAAGAAGTTAAAATTGGTCATCCTTCTTTTAATAATAATGATATTCCAAAAAAACAATTTTTAATTTTAAATACTTTTAGTGGAATTACATATTATATTAATGAAACTTATCAATCATTTATGAAACGTTTATCGGATTTAGAAAAACAATATAAATTAAATAATCCTATTGATATAAAAGATGGTGATGAAAAAATTTGTTGGTTACAAACATCCAATGGTTATGAATTTTTTGGTAAAGTAAGATTTAGACAAGAACCTAATTGGGAAGATTTTATGTATATTGAAAAATACAATTCAGAAACAAAAAAATATAACCAATTAGAAAGAAGACGTGTTAAATGTTTTGGTAAAAAATATCTTACTCCTGATTTACATATATGGGATATACCAGAAGATTATCCAAATATGTTAAAGGGTTTATATGCAGGAAGTAATGAAATGTATAAGGAGAGATTATAATGACAAATGATAATTTAGGCGACCGTATGAAAACTTATGAAGCATTAACAACCGCAACAATGTTAATGCCGAGATTACCTGTTTATGTTAGATTAGATGGACGTGCTTTTCATACTTTTTGCCGTGGATTAGATAAACCATTTGATATGGAATTTGTTGCGGTTATGCGAGAAGTTTGTAAAGATTTAGTAAAGCAAACAAATGCAAAACTTGGATATGTTCAATCAGATGAAATTTCATTAGCTTGGGAAGATATGAGTAAAGCACCGTTTGATGGAAGATTATTTAAATTAACATCTGTTCTTGCATCAATGGCAACTGTATCTTTTGTTTTAAATTGTATGAAATATCCAAAATTAAAAGAAAAAGTTGAAAGTCTTAAACCAAATTTTGATTGTCGTGTTTTTCAATTACCAAATATGGTAGAATTAGCTAATGCTTTTGTATGGCGTGAAAATGATGCGGCACGAAATGCTGTTAGTATGGTTGCACAAGCAAATTTCAGTCATAAAGAATTACAAGGTAAATCAACAGCAGAAATGAATGAAATGCTATTTCAAGAAAAAGGCATTAATTTTAATGATATTAAACTATTTCTTAAAAGAGGGTCTTATTTCAAAAGAGTTAATGTAATGAAAGTTCTTGATGAAGAAACATTATCTAAAATACCTGTTGACAAAAGACCTGAAAATAATATGGTAATGCGTAGTGAAGTTCAAGAATTACAGTTACCAATTATGAAAAAGGTTGAAAATAAAGTTGAAACCTACTTTTATGATGCTGAACCAATTATGTATGGAGATGAATAATTGAGTAAAGAAGAAAATAAAAAATTATTTGAAAAAGCTATCCAATTATTTGAAAATAAAATTGGTAATGAATATCAATATATTTTACGAAGATTGAATGATTTATCTTCAGATGATTGCTTAGATGACTATATGTATGATACTTGTAATAAATTTAAATTGAATATGGATTCAATGAATGATTATAAAAATTTTGTAGATAATAATTATGAATTATATTCACAAATATCACCTGCATTATTTATTAGAGATAATGGAACTGTAAGTTTACAAAAAACTTATAAAGATGCATTTATCTATATAGTATTCAATGATAATCATAAAGTAGATTTTATAATTGACCGAGATAATGATGATAAATTTGCAAAAAATGTTGATATGAATTATATGGTTGATAAATTAAAAGAATATGTTGACAATTCTTAATTTATTAATATAATTTATTATAAATGATTTTGGAGAAATAATATGAAAAAAATGTTTAAAATTATTTGTTTGGCATTAACTTTTTGTTTATTTTCATTTAATTCACATGCTTCAAATATATATGATTTAATTGGAAAAACAATTAAAGATTGTAAAATTGTAGATGTGGTCATGACCACATCTTATGATTATCTTATTATGTGTATTAAGAAAAACGAAGATAATAAAGATGTACTTTATTATCATAAATTATATACAAATAGAGTTTCTTCTCGTAAAGAATTAATAACAATTGAAGATGTTAATAAAGCATTGGAGAAATAATATGAAAAAAATATTTGCTATAATTTTATTTTCTTTTTTATTTGTTACTAATGTTTATGCTTCAAATATATATGATTTAATTGGTAAATCCTATAAAGGTTGTGAAATTATTGATGTTATTTTTGAAGAAAATCCAAATCAACATTATTTGATTACTTGTATTAAGAAAAATGAAGATAATGAATATGAAATGTTAAGATATACTATAAATTATTCACATTATTACATTAAAGATGAAATTGAAATAAAAGATATTGTTAATTTATTAAAATAATATCTATTGACATTTTTTAAAAATATAGTATATTAAAAATAATAAAGAAAGGAAGGTATTGAATGATAAAAGAAATTGCCCTTATTTCCCCAATTGTTGCTGCTTGTTTTTTAATTAAATATTGGGTTGTTACTCCAAGTGTCGTTGGATTTTTATGGTCTGTTCTTGCATTATTTGTAGCTTCTCTTATAGTAGGCATATTTTATGAAGATTAAGGTAATTAAGTATGAATAAAGATAAAATAGATGAACTTTATAAAATACATGATGCAATAAAAATGCATCCTTTTCGTATATCGTTTGATAAAAAATATTTAAGTTCATACGGTAAAATTTTTAGTGAATTATGTCATAAATTATATGAATATTTAAAAGAAGATAATGATATAAATTATCAGGGAGCATATATTGCATTCCATGATTGGATGAGTGCTGTTTGTGCTTGTCAACATTGTTCAAGAGATTATGATAATCATAATGAATATATGAATCATTATTTAGTATATATGGATAAAGTTTTAGGAGAAATTCATTATTATTTAGATAATGGTAAATTTTTTTCTGTTTCTACTTATATTAATAAAGGTTCTACATTATATAGACGAGGATTAATAAAAGAAAAAGATTTAATTATTGAAAGAAGATTATCTAAAAATAATAAATGGGTAAATTGTATGTCAAAAGAAACTTTAAAATACTATGCCGATTTATTAAATAATTATGATTGTGAAAGTGATTATTATAAAATAATTGCAGAAACATTTGAAAATTTATATCAAAATTATGAAAATAATTGGGAATAAATTATGCTTGTATTAAAGAACGAATTTAATGATATAATTACACATCCTTATTTTAAATATGAAGATACTCTTGAAAATAAAAAAGATTTTAGTAATAAATTGTATAAATTCTTTTTTCATATTAGAGATATTGTTTATAAAATTGGTAATCCAGAAACAATTAAAGCAGTAAATTGTGGTATGCATGATTGGATTAGATATACTCGTAATATAGGATATTATGAAAATATTAATTTAACAACAGAGCAAAAATTTGATATAGCTTCATATTTAAATATCGTATTTAGAGAGATTAGTTATTTTATTGTAAATGGGAAATTTAATACAATAACAAAAGGTAGAACATCATTTTATGTTCCTGAATATCCATTATATCCACAATATAAATATTGTAAAACTTTAGAAGAATGGAAATTATATTTATCAAAAGAAAAATTTGCAAAATTATATGAATCATTAAAAGAAAAATTTAAAGGTCGTGAAGAAGAATTTAAATTTATACTTGAAATTTTTGAAAAAGATTTAAATAATTGGGATGAATATTGGGGGAATAAATGAAAACAAGAAGTTGTAAAATAATTGATTTAAAAGAATGTGATGTCTTATATCAAGCAACTTATTATAGAGTATGTGAAAATTGTGGAAGACAAGAAGAAGGATTAAAAGAAAGACATTTTCCAGCTATTCTTAAATCAGGAAAATCAATGAATATTGATAATTGGCATTGTCCATATTGTAATCATTTAAATATTACTGAAATAGAAATTGACTAAATTTATTTTATAAATATTTTAAGACAAATATATAAAAGGAGTCTATTATGACATTTAAAGAAATTTGGTCATCATTCTGTGATAAAACAAAAGAACAAGGAGTTAAGGCTTGGGAAGGTATTAAACAAGTTTGTTCTTCTTCATTCACAATTTTAAAAAATACTGTAATTGGATTTTTTACAGGAATTTATAATTGGTTAATTGATATTATTACTGGTGTAGGTAAAGTTGTTATTGCATTAGTATCTTTTGTTTTCACAGCTTTAGGTTCTGCTATTTTTGCAACATTAAAATTATGTTTAGATAAATTAGTAGATTGGGTAATGAAATGGTAAAATAAGAGCTATAATTATAGCCCTTATTTTTTTAATATAAATAATTGCGTAATAATTAGAAAGGATTTTATTATGCAATTTATTTTATCTTCTATATCTGGATTTATAGAGTCATTTTGGAGAAGATGGTTTGGTGGATGGGCTGAACATTATTTTGAAAACAAAGTATCTAAATGGTTATATAAAATTATTTCTTCCAGAGGAACACAAACAATTTTTAATTTATTATTTTTAACAGGGGTTTTTATAATTAATTCTGCATGGACATCAACTCCATTATCAAGTTGGTTAATTTCATTTGGTATTCCATTTTGGATTTTAGCAATTATAATTGCTGCATTATTTCAATTTGAATTTTGGTCAAGAGGTCATGGACCAGCATTTGATATAGGTAGAGGAATTCCAACTCAAGAAACAATAGATAGATACCAAAAAGTATGGTGGGCATTCATTCCAAATAAATTAATTCCTGAAAAACATTGGTATGGATTTTTATATGATTTTGTATGGATGCTAACAAGATATACTTATGGATTATTTTTAATTGTTCCTTTCTTATGGTCATTTAATATTCTTTGGTTAGGTTTAATAACTGCTAGTGTTTATGCTTTATGTTGGACACTTTATGAAAAAGAATCTTGGTTGTTTCCATTAATACCATTTAATATGACTTCAAATGCTACTCAATTAGCTGAATTAATAATTGGATTTATTGTTGGATTTTGGTTAATGTGGTTTTAAAATTAGGCTCTATATAGAGCCTTTTTTAATATCCACACGCATACCAGAAAACAGGTGTTCCAGAAACACCAGTTGCATCAAAATAAGTAAATTGATTAGTTTTAACATTATTTTCTCTTAAATTTGCTGCATTACCACCAGTTCCTAAACCAACACTACCACAATATTGCCAACCACTATTACCAACACCAGCCCACATTAAAATCGTGTAATTTGTTGTGGTGTAAGGTTTATGTAACGTTTTTGTGTAGGCTATGCCTGTTGTTGCACCAGTTTCATACATATAACCACCTTGTTCAATCCAACCATCTGACCAAACTCTATACCATTCAGTTCCTTCTGACCAAGTTTCTGTAATGTGTTTTTGTGATTCTAAAATTGAAACTCGTTGAGTTAAAGCTGTAATTAAATTTAATAAAGTAGTATTTACAGAATTGATATTATTAGTTAAATCTGTATTAATATTAGTTAAATCTGTGTTTAATTGAGATACATTTTGATTAATTGTATCAATAGAATTACTGACATTAGTTAAAGTTGTATCTAAATTATCAACTCTTGTAATTGGCAATTTACTTGTATCTGACATATTAACCTCTTTATAGGTATTTAATAAATACCTATAAACTCTAATATTTAATAAAGTAATTTACTATAATTGCAGGTGGTTGAACTGTATTAGATTTTCCATAAATTGAAGAAGAACGAGAAGCATCAAATATTGTACGATAATATGAAGTTGAACTAGATGTACCCCCATATGTTGCACCTGTCCCATTAGCATTAGTTGCACCGTATAAACTTCCACTCATTCCCCAAATACCAGAAGCAATTGACCTATCAGTTCCAGTAATATTAGGTAAACCAGCTTCTAATTCTTGACCTAATGATTGACCATCTGAAATCATTTGTAAGAATTTACCAGAACAATTTGGTATATTAAACGTTGTATTTCCATCTCCAGAACCAAATATTGTACCAATTACAGCAAATAAATCTGAATAATCTGTTCTACTTACAGCTTGACCATTACAAAGAAGCCAACCTGTTTTTTCAGTTCTTAATGAATAACAAATATCACCTGGTTTAATTCCATCATCAATTCTATCACTTTTAATTTTACTAATATCAGTCATTGCATATCCTTTATAAGGGTATTTAATAAATACCCTTATAAATATTTTTGCAAATCCTTTACTGAATTTTAGATATTAACTCTTTCATTAATTTTTTAGGAGCAGGACAATATTCTCCTTGCCAAGATAATTGATGGCAATCTCCGTTGCAAATATTAAATAAATCGCAAATATAACATCTATTATCTCTTAATTGTTCTTTTTGAATAGAACATAAACGACAAGGATTTTTAAAAATTTCATTTGGCTCATTATTTATAGTTCCAAAATTGTCACATAAAGCCGTATTAGGGCAGCCACCAATAGAACCATCAGCATTGATAGTAATTACGTTCTGCATACATTTTCGCTCTCTACAGCCTAAAAAACGCCCTTTAATCGCATTAATTATATCTTCTACAATTCCTAATGATATATGATACTTTTCTTCATTTATTTTATATAAATCATATAACCATTGGTCTTGTTTTTCATAATTAGGAATTAAGTATTTGTCATCAGTTGTATTAGCAGTTAATCTTTCAAATGATATTGTATTAATGTTTAATTCTTTAAATATTTTTAAAAAATCATCAGGAGAAACTTCATTTATTAATAAAGAAGTTAAACATACAATAACTTGTATATAAACACCTTTATCAATTAATTGTTTAATATTATTTCTCCAAATATTTTCTTCTTTTTCATTACTAAATCTAATTTTATAATCCCAAGAAGTTTTAATAAATGGTTGATTTATTTTTTTGTCAATAAAATGATTTAAAAATAAATCCATTTTGGCATCTGTTAAAGAATAGACTAAATTAGTTGTTGTATTAAATGTAGCATTAGGAAATTGTTCACAAATATATTTAATTTTATTTTCTGGACAAATCATTGGTTCACCACCATGGAATGAAATTAATAAATCATTTTCATCTAATTTATTATATTCAATCCATTTATGTAACCATTCAGCAGTTTTCTTTTCATCAAAAAATTGTTTTTTTAATCTAGCATCACCAATATAACAATGTTTACAATGAAGTTGACAAGATTCAGTTGTTTTAATATATATTTGTTTTTGATTTTGATTCATTTATTTCTCTTTTGTACATACACAATTAGATAAATCTCCATCTAAATGTTTTTGTCTTAATAATTTATATGGTTCTCCATTCCAAATTTCTTTGAATGTATTTTTCTTTAAATCACCAACAATAAAATCATCAGTAAATCCACCACAACAACACATCATTTTCATATCACTTGAAATATAACTATTATTCCATAATCTAGGACAAGGTAAATCTTTAGCTTTATTACAAATACTTCCTTCAAATTTATATTTTACTAAACCGCCTTGATTAGTTAAATCAAAATAATAATGTTCATCAATATATGGCATTAATTTAGTATTAACAAATTCTTTAATTTCTTCACTAATATTATTGACATCATAAACAGCAGTAGAAGCGTAAAGCATTATTGGTAAATGATTTTCTTCACGATATTCATAAAATGCTTTCATATTATCAAGTAATATATTAAATCCATCAATACCTGTTTCTTTTAAATATTCTTCTTTATTTGGATGATTACAAGACCATTTTAAACTATCTAAACCAGAATGAGCCATTTCTTTCATAAGTTTATCTTTAATCAATAAACCATTTGAAGTTAAAAATACATATGGAATACCTTTTGATTTAGTATATTTAATGAAATCAATTAATTTAGGATGTAGAGTTGATTCACCAAGATAAAGTAATCCTACTTCTTCAATACCCATTTCTGCAACTTGGTCAATAGCATATTTAAAATCTTCTTCTGAAATTAATTTTTTTCTTGGTGAAAATTTATTCCAACAATAATTACATTGAAGATTACAAGCACCACTTAATTCAATTTTTACAGCACCAGGTTTATCTACAATAACAGAAGGATTCTCTACAACATATGACTTATCAATACGTTCAATAATTCCATTATGAATTGGCATTATTTTCTCCTTCCAAAAAATCACTTAAACAATTTTCACAAGGTGTCCCTTTAACACATCTTGTTAAATGTGCTTGTCTTAATTTTTGAAATTCTTCTGAATTCCAACATTCCATAAATGTATTTTTCTTTAAATCACCCATTACAAATGAATTATTGTGGTCAAAACAACAAGCTGCCATTAAACCATCATAAGTAATATGACAAGTTTTAAATAAAGCCCAACAAGGCATTGCAGGTCTTAAATTTTCTCTACGACCTCTATTACCACCTGTAATTTTTTGACCATTTCTTCCTTTAATAAAAGATGCTTGATTATATAATGGTAACCAATAATGCTCATCAACATATGGAATAACATTAACTAAACTTGCTTCTTGTTTAGCTTGTTCTTCATCTGTTTGTCTTTCAATTGAAGAAGCATAAATCATCATAGATGAATGTTTTTCATCTCTTAATCTACGAGTCATTTTAAGAATTTCAATTTGTTTATCATATAAACCAACACCAGTTGATTCTTTAAGGTCTTCATTACTAAAAGAATTAATAGAAAACTTAATACTATCTAATCCAGCATCAATTAAATCATTCATTAATTTTTCTGTTATTGGTAATCCATTTGTTGTAAAAAATACATATGTAAATCCAATTTCTTTTGCATATTTAATAGCTTCTACTAAATGGGGATATAAAGTTGGTTCTCCTAAATAAAATAGTCCTGCTTCTCTAATGCCTGCTTCATAACATTTATTCATTATTGTTTTATATAATTCAAAATCCATAAATTCATGTGGTCTCATACCTTCTTTATATGCACAAAACCAACAATTAAAATTACATTTTGCCGAAATTTCAATTTTAACAGCTTTTGGTGCTGGAATAATAAGTTGCTTAAATTCTTCGGTAAGTAATGTTGTATTATCAATTCTATCTGTAATCATTTAAATAACCTCATATAAAAATTTGGAATTAAATTTAATTCCAAATTGATTTTAATGCTCTATTGTATTTTAAAGGCAAATCTTCATTTTTACAATATATTTTTTTAGGAAAATCATTTTTAATAATCTGTTTAACATCTGATAAAATTTCATCGTAATAAACACTTCTTTTATTAGTATTACTTGGAATATTATCTCCAAAATATCTAAATATCATATCTGGATAATAAATTCTATTTAAAAAATCAATTAAATTAGGATTTTGTTTATCATATCTATTATTAGTTCCCATAAAAGGTACTGAATCATATCTTCTATAAATTAAACAAGCTGGAATATAAGGTAATCCTAAGAACATAGCAGTTAAAAATCTATGTCCAGATTCAACTACTGATGATAATTGTCCAACCGTACTTACTTCAAATCTTAATTCAGTTCTTAATCCGTTTTCAGCAATATCATTAATTAATTGTTGAATAGTTTCAATCTCATTAAATTGTGCTGAAAATTTATTATTTAATGGTTCCCAATAAAATTTTTTATGTGGAGATTTATATTCTTTAAATAAATCTCTATCTAAATTACACCAAGCATAAAAATCTTTATAATGAACAGTATTTCCTTTATATAAATATTGGTCTTCTATTTCCATTCTTTTTTCTTCAGCATATCTTGTAATAACTTTTACTTCTGGTTTAATAAAAGAAAATTTAGGACGTTCATATTCAATTTTAGAAGGCAATGCTTCTTTAATTTTAGAAGGCAATGCTTCATATGTTTGAGGAGTTAAATTGCATAATTCAACTGTATAACTGACAGGATTGTTATCTTGTGCAACATATCTTTTTTTAATTTCATTACAACATTCAAAATCAAAATTATATTCATTTCTTCCATATTTGTTAAAACTAATATAATTATCATTATCTACAGAAAGAATATTTACATCAGTATTGTTTAATAAAATATCAAATAACATTAATGGAGCTATTTCAAATAAATCCGATATTGTTAAATCAACATTAACTATATATCTTATTCCACAAGTTGAATCAATATCATAATCATCTTCAATTAAATTAAAATTAGTAATTCTTTCCATAATCATTCCTTACGCAAATATATATCTAATAATTGCTGTGCTTTATCAGTATATCCGCCATTAAATTTTATATTATTCATTAAGTAGTCATATGTTTCTTTATCTTCATCATAATGAACAAAATAATATAAACCTTCAGCAAATAATCTTGAATAATTTAAACTTGTTTTATATGGTATTCCAAAAATCTTTTTTAATTGTTTGGCAAAATAACAAGCAATAAAATAAGTAAAATTTAATGGGTCATAATTACCTTTTTTAATACCATATTGAATAATTGTTTCAATATTTTTTGGTTTAACTTCTCCTTGATTAATTTCACTATATATTTTTAATAATTCACGATTATATTTTAATATATTATTAGCATATGCATCTGTATAATCTTTCATTAAATCAGTATCATAAGTAGGTAAACTATAAGTAATTAACATTATTTCTCCAAATATTTTTCAAAACATTTTTTTATATAAATGAAATTACTATTAATAGATTCTCCACTTAAAGGGAAATATAAATAGCATAAATCATCTATTGTTTCACAATTATTATATGGTTTGAAAGTCAAATAATTTTGCCCAAATATATTGGCTCTATTTTGATATTCAAAGCATTTACATTTATTTATTTCTATAATTTCTTCTATATCTTTTGAAAATATACTTACTAAATTTCTTTTTTTATTTTTTAACCAATCTTGTAATTTCCAAGAATATTCAGGTTCAACATTTATATCAAAAATTATAGGTGATTTTTCTTCTTTGATTTCTAAATTATCTATTAACCATATTTGTCTATCTCTAAATATAGAATTTCTATCAGTATATTCATAATGACCCATTATATTTGATAATTGTCTTATACATTGAATATAATCATTAAACCAACTATTTATATCAACCAAAATATAATTATTAGAATTACTAAACCATTCTTTTATAAAAGATTTTAATTGACCAGCAGTCATAAAAATATCTTTTATATCATAATTTAATAATTCTGTAACTTTTAATTCTGATAAATGAATTTCATTTGGATGAATAGAAGCTATAAAAGGATTATCACAAAACATTAATGATTTAATATTATATGAATCAAATACTTCAAAATCTAAATAAATTTTTTTATTCAAAAAATTCAACATCTACTAACCTTATATTCATAAATTCATTTTTATCATTTTCATAAATATTTCTTATTTTTATAACTTTACCAAATGCAACATCTTCTTTCATTGCTTTCATTGCAACACCGTACATTTCTGAAGTACATAAATAATCTCCAATATTAATTTCACCTATACAATAAACAGGACCTTCTTTTTTAAATGAAGGAGATGTAACAACATTTTTTATATAAAATTTATCAGTTAATTTTCCATTACCATAATATAATAAATGATTCATAAATTTATCAGGCTTAGTAATATTCAATGGAGTCATATCAACTCCAAAAATTAATTCTTTTTCTTGATATAATTTATTTAATAAATCTATATAATTTCTTATTTCATTCTGCAATAATGGACTTATAGTCATTAAAGAATTTCTCCCATTCTTCTGGTGATTTTTCTACCATACCAATTAACATTGCCATATATGGTTGTTCTTGAAGAACTGAAAATAATTTATCATTTGTATTTGTAAAATATTTAATAAAATTTTCAGGTTCAAATACGGTGTCTGCTTGTAATAAAATATTGATAGCTGGATTCATTAACAAATAATTAATATTATCATTAAATATTTTTGATTCATTAACAGGAATATCATCAATATTAATTGTACAATTTTCATATTTAAATCTTGATATAATATAAACAGGCATTGAAATAATTAAATGTAATAATTGACCAATTAAATCAAGATTTTCTTGAACAAATTTATTTAATTCTTCTGTTGTTAATATACCTGTATTTTCTAATAATATACCAATAGAAGAACATAATATTGCTAACCAAGTATCTACTAAAATATCAATATTATATTCAACAGATGAAGTTAAATAATTAATTAAATATTTTGATTTTATATCATAAGAACATTGAGAGAAATCATAAGTAACAGGATAATCTGTGTTTCTTAAAAATATAAATGCAACATTTATTTGATTTTCATCAAGAATATTCGGAAAATCAACACTATTCATATCAACAATAGCACCTTCATTTCTTATTAAATCCATACTATTAAAATCATATGGTAAACCAGTTATAATTTTATTTTCCACTTTTATTTCTCCAATCATCAAAATTATTTTTAATTTCTTCTTTATTATTTTCAATATATTCTAATATTCTTTTATATGGACAAATTTTATCTACTTTATATTCATCTAATAACATCGCACCCATACATCCTAATGGACAATAAGAAAATTTATCGCATAATAAACATTTTCTTTTTTGTAGCATTAAACTATTTTTAATTGCAGTTACATTTTCTTCATTTACTTCTTCCGTATATTTTCCATAAAATTTATGAGGGTCTAAAACAGAAGTTCTTGCAACACAATCTTTTGTATATCTACCTAAATTATATTGAGCAGTATATAAACAATTACAATATCTTTGAGGTAATTTTTCTAATGTATTTTCTACAATACCTCTAATTAAATCTATATTAAACCATTGTTTATCAATTCCTGTTTTAAAAAAATTATATAAATCTTCATCATTAGGTGTATTTGTTTTGTAATCTCTATTAGCCCAATAATAATTTGCATCAATATTATAATAATTTCTATCTAATGATTCTAACCATTTATCACCTTCAATAAATTTATTTAAATTTGTTTTAGTCAATGTTACAGAAATTGAATTATGATATTTTTTAAATCTTTCAATATTTGAAAACAACAATTCAATTTGTTTTTCATTTGTAAATCTTCCAATTGGGTCATAGCTGAATGATAATGTTGAATTAGTTGAATCTAATAAATCTTTAACTCTTTCCCATTTTGTCCATACACCATTAGATAACCAATGAAATTTTAATTCAACATCTGGACATAGTTCTGAACATATTTTTTTATATTCGTTTACATATTCTTTATAAGTTTCAAAAACTTCATCTTTTAAAGCATCAAAAAATAATTCGCCACCCCAACTTCTAATATTTAAAACTTTTACACCAAATTTTTTTATATCTTTAATAGCTTCTTTCATAATTTCATGTGGCATATTTAATATATGTTCTTTATCAATTACATTATCTTTTCTTTTAGAAAAACAAAATGTACAATGTAAATTACAATTATCAAATAAAGCACAAGATATTTCATATGCTTTTTGATTCATACTATATGGTATAAATGGAAGACCATCAGGCATTTTAACATTTGTTTCTGCGAAATTCCCACTCATTTCTAAATTCCTTAATTTATCTTCTGGCTCTTGTATAACAATTACTATGACATTGAGAATGGCATATATAATAATTAAAAGTAACTGTCGTATTATATCTTGTATTCCATTCATTTACTAAATTAGTAATAAATTGAGTAACAGAAATTGCTGCAGCAATTTTATCAATAGCTAATTCGTCAGGAACTGCTGCTGATGAATCTACAGTCATTTGTGTTATATTTGGAGTTTTAGTATAATATGGAACTGTTGAACCAGAAATAGCTGGCGTTGTTGCTAAATAAACAGCTTTACCTGTCAAAGTTTGTTCTAAGTTATATGTACCATCAGTATCAAAATATGAACGACAAATTGTATTACGAATACGAGAACAATTTGTAGCAATATTTTTCATAGCATTAATTATGGTGGAAGCTGTTATAAGATTATCTGGAATATTATCAACGGTCATAGATGGTTTTGTTGTATTAGATAATTGTGTAGATGGAATAGCTTGTGCTCCTGATGCATTTCCTGATGTAAATGTTGGAACATTTCCTGAATGATAATTAATACCATTAAAAGCAACATCAACAACATTAGTATTAAAATAGTTTACCACATCTTGTTTTGTAATTGTATCATTAGTTTGTAATGTCATATTAAACTCCATTAATTCATACTTGTATTTATTAACTCATATAATCGTTTAGGAAAACTGCAAGTCTTTTGTAACATACATGGACGGCATATTTTAGATAAATTACAAGTATAACATTCTTCACATATAATTGCATTAGTATATTGTGGACAGCCTTTAATTAATTGACCAGATGGTTTTAATGTAAATATTTTTGAACAATCATGACACCAATGATTAATTTGATGTTCAATCATATTTTCCATTTTATAATTCCAATTATTAAACCATTGACATAACCATTTATCTGCTTTTTGATGAAATGAAGAATTTAAATTATTATCAACTAAATGTTCAAATTGAATTCCATCAACTGCTTCTGTTTCATCTATTTCTTTTAAAATTAATTTAAATTCATTTAAATCTAAATCAAATAAATCTTGTGTTAATGTTATTAACACAATACAAGATAAATTATATTTTTTCAATAATTTTAATTTTTGTTTCCATATTTGATATTCTAATTCATTAAATCTTTTAGGATTCCAAGAAGTAGCAATATTTATATTATGTTTTTTAATAGATTCAATATATTCTTCATTTATTAATAATAAATTTGTAGATATGCTTGTAATTTTATTTGTATTAATACATTTATTAAATATATTTTTATTTAATAAAGGTTCACCACCAAATAAAATTATTTCATTTGATTCTATTTTATTTAAAACATTAAAAAATTTATCCTCATTAAATTCATCTTTAAAATTATGAATATCACAATGAGGACAATTTAAATTACATTTATATGAAGGTATGATATAAACCTTATTGTACATCTCTTTCTTTCTTAATTATATTAAATAATTTTTTAGGAAATACACATTTATCTTGAATTGGACAACCACCTTTACAATATCTATAATATTCACAATTATAACATTCTTCTTTAATAATTTTACATTCATAATAAGGACATCTTTCTTTAATATTACCAGAAGGAAGAATAGTTAAAGTATTATTACAATTTCCTTCCCATTCTACATTATTAAATGCAACATCTCTTATTCTATCAAATAAAACATTTTCATAAGAATTTAAATCTTTATTTGAATACCATAATTTATATAATTTTACAAGCCATTCGTCAACATTTTCAGGATTTAGTGTACTATCTCCTATCATAAATTCTAATTTAATATATTTTACACCCCACTCTAAAACTTTGTCAATAAATTCTTGTGGGTCTTTTCCTATTAAATCTTTTGTAAGAGTAATCATTAATTCAAATATGATATTATTATCTTTTAAAATTTTTATATTATTCAACCATTTATCATATAAATCTTTTGTGTAAAAACGTTGTGGATTCCAAGAAGTATCAGGTAAATCAGCTTCTTTTAAAATTTGTAAAAATATATCTGAAAAATTTAATAAATTTGTTGAAACAGAATAATCATTATCTCCAATTGCTTCTCTAATTTGTAATAATACTTCATCTTTTAATAATGAAGGTTCACCACCAAATAAAGTAAATGATACATTAGGGCTATATGTTTTTATTATTTTTATTGAATTTATTATTGATTCAATATTACCTTCATTTTTTACATTTTTTAATGTACAATGAGGACAATTTAAATTACAACCAAAATTTGGACAAATATAAACTTCATCAGCATTTTTTAATACAACTTCTGCACAATCTTTTATATCAATTCCTAAATTATCATGTGTAATACCGTTTTTCATTAAATTCTCCTAAAATATATAAAATATTTATATTAAATTGCCCAACCAGAATTAATGATTTTATCTTTTAATTTTAACATTTCTTCACAATGATTAATATCATTTTTAATAGATAATTTAGTTTTTAAACAACCATTACAAAGTCGGCACAATTCACAAGTATAACATTTATTTGAAATCATTTCATAATTTGAATTTTCTAATTCTATACCATCAGCTAATAAATCTTCACAAAAACATTTATGTAAATTATTTTCATTATCAACATAGCAGGCTCTAATATTTTTATCACAATTGAATAATGTATTAAAATTACATTTACCTAATTTTCTTTCATAACAATTTAATTCATAATTTTCTAAACCAAGTTCAATTATTTTTAACCATATTTTCATCATTTTATATCTTGGATAATAAGATTTTGATAAACCCATTGGTAAAACACCATTTAATTTACATTGTATTCCTAATTTTTTGGCTAAATAAACATGTTCTAACGCTTTATCTTCATTATCTTCATTAATAACAGCAATAAAATTTGGTTTATATCCTATATATTCATTAAATAAATTAATTATTTTAATAAATTTATCTTCTGTAAAAATGCTTGTTTCATCTTGTCTTCCTGAACCATATTGAAAAGAAGTTATTACTCCTATTCTTGGATTTGATAATAATGGTGTCCAATATTCTGGATTATTATAAAATAATTTTAAATTACTTGTAAATGAAATATTCCAATTTCCTAATGATAATAATTCTTCATAATATTCTTTTTTCATCATCAATGGTTCACCACCAGTAATAATTAATTCTTGTGGATTAATTTCATTAATATATTTTTTTAATACTTCTGGAACTTTATTTGAATGTTTAATATTTAATAATTTAGCTGAACAAAATTGACAATTAAAATTACATTGTGATGTAGGCTTAATGATTAATTGCATAGAAACTCTTTTTTAAAATAATTAACTGTTTTTTTAATAGAATCATATTGCCATATATCTCCAATATTTTCAATAATTGAGTCATATATTTGTTTATTATTATCATATGTAGAAAAATAACAATCATCAGGCAATAATTCATTATCATTTAATGATTGATAAAAATCTTCTTGAAAATATTTTTCTAAACATTTAGCATAAATGATTGCTACAAAATAAGATTTAGCAGGATATATTAATTCTGACCCATATTTAAAATAATGAATAACTTGTTTATCTATATTTTCAAAATCAAAATTATAAGAAAGATTTATGTCATCCCAATTATTCATTAAATAGGATAATTTTCTTTTATTTTTTAATTCTGTCTTCATAATACCAATCAATCAATTTATAAAAGCCAATGCAATCATAATCATCTTCTAAATAATAATCCATATGTTCATTCTGGCAATGATTAAAATTTTTACAAATTAAACATTTAGAAGGAATTTGAATATCTAAATTATCAATATCAATAGGTTTAAAAGATTCAACTCCATTTTCATCATAAGATACATCAACAAATTCATTATTTGGATTAATAAAAATATGTCTATAAATTTCTCTTGGTTTACTAATTTTTGTGATATTTTCAAATCGTGGTTTTATTGGATGCTCAACAAAATATTTGACTGTTTCTTCAAAACCTTTCCAATCATATTCAATATTATTATATTTTGTTTTCATACACGGAGTTATATGATAACCCTCAATACTATCTCTATCAAGATATTGTAATAATTCTTCTTTACAATCATATAATTTTGGAGAGCATAAAATAACACACGGTCTTTTTCCTGTTTGTTTATAAAATTCATCAATATTATTTAAAATTAAATCACCATATTGTCTGAAACTATAATCCCAAGATGTTCCAAGCCTATAATCTTTATCTTTATATATATTATATAACCATTTATTTGGCTTAATAAAATTAGTTACAATTTCGACATTTTCTGTATATTTTTCACAAATAGATAAAAGTTTATTTAAATAATCTTCATCAAGAATTGTTATCTCGCCACCATATAATTCAATATAACGAATTTGATATTTATTATATACATATTCTAATTGTTTATCAAGTTTATCTAAATCCATTAAAGGGCTATTATGAATACCTTTTAAATAACAAAATTCACAATCTAAATTACATTTATATGTAGGATTAATTGATAATGCAACTTCCATATTTTTCTCCTAAACAAAAATCTCTTATAATTATAAGAGATTTTTAAAAATAAATCATTAATTAAATATTATAACTCAAATTTTACAACACAAAGAATTAGACTTTCTTCTTCAGTATCTTTATCTTCTAATGCTCTTGCAATAATATTTGGCATTTTTTCAAAATTTAAAGTTTCTATTTCTTCATCTTTTAATGATAAACCATCTATTGTAAAGCAATAATTATTAGTTAATTTTGTTGCTACACCAGCAATATTTGATAATGTTAAATAATCAAATTTTTTACATTTACCAATTACACGAACTGGAACTCTACCACATAATGCAATAGCTTGACCATTTTCCATTTGAGTATTTAAAATAAATCCAGGCTCGCTTGTAATAACAGCATTTACGTTAGTATTAGCAATAGTAATTTCTTTTTCTCCACCAAATTTAACTAATGTCCCTTTTGGATAATTATCATCTGATTCATAATATTCAGCTAAGTCACCCCATTGTGCTCTATAAGCTGTACCTTGTATAACTTGTGTAAATGTATTAACACCAGACCAATTATTAGCTCCTGATGAAGTAATATTACCAGTAATATTTGTTGTTTTTAAATTAGTAGTACCATTAAATGTATTTGTATTAGTAAACGTATTATTTTGTGATTTAAAAGCAATATCTGTTACTGGTAAATCATATAATTCATAGTTTTCACCATTAGTAATAATAAATTGATTATTACCAGTATTGGCATCAGGTAATGCAGCAGAAGTTAAGTTTAACCAAGTTCCATTTCTTTTAGCGTAAATTGAACCATTAGATTGAAAATATACATCACCATCTAAACCTTGATAATCTTCTGGTGCTGGGTCACCTTGTAAAAATGTACATTTACCATTCATTGAAAATGAATCAGAAGATGTACCAGCAATATCATAAATTGAACTCATTTAAAAACCTTTTTACTTATATAGAATATTTATTCTATCTCCAAATTCTAAAAACAAGTTTCCATTTGTTTTGTGATAAATTAATAACTGAACCATTTGTTTTATCTAATGCTGATATTGTTGTAATTTTTATTCCTATATTTGTTTTATTAAAAAATGGAATTATAGGCGAAGTTACAAGAGCACAATCACCAACAGAATAATTATTATCGTTTTCAATACATATTAAAGAACAATCACATTTATATTCTTTAATATTTTCAATATCTAAATTATGAGAATATATATAATTTCTATTGGAAACATACAATTCTTCTTGATTCCAAATATTATTATCAACAGATTTAATATAAAAATTATTATTACATGGAAATTGATTTATAAATATTGTTCTATTTTGATAACGATATATTTCTCCAACAGGAACATCATCAAATTCAATCCAATTTGTTCCATCAAATTCATATGCTTCTATATTAGCATTTTTAATAATAGAAACTACTTCTCCTTCAATTGGATTTTCTGGAAATTCATATTTACATTTATAATATTCTTGTGTACGAGCATATGCTGTTCCATCTAATTTTAAATAAATGTTATATTTAATAATATTTGAAGATTCAGAATTTTCAAATTGAATATAATTTATATCTGTTAATGATACTGTTTGATTTTTTGCATTTGTTATTTTAGCAGGAAAATTATTTGTTTCAAAATATAAATCATTTCCTAATGAAGAAATAAATGATTTACTTTGAGCTTTTGTTTTAACTTCTTGAATAAAAGCATAATAAACATAATCTTCTGGTAAAATTGGTTCCGATAATGAAGAAACTAAAACATCCATTTTAGTTTGGTCTTCATTAGATATTAAAAATACATTATATTTTGTATTTTGTTGGATATATCTTGTTTTAGCATTAATTATTATTTCATTAAATCCAACTTCATTACCTAAAAATGTTGATAATGTTTCAATATTTAAAATTTGAGACTCTGTTCTATTTTCTTTTTCTATATTGATATAATTTTGAGCATTTGCATCAGCATTACAAAAATAATTAGAAATCAATGTTTTTGTATCAGTTTTTATATTTAAATTTCTTGTTCTATTAGAAACATTTGTATTAACTAATATAATTGATTCTATAATAAAAGGTATTACACTTTTAAAATAAACTGTTGAAACAGGAGATGAGGATAACCAATAATTATTATTAATACCATCCATTATTTTATAGGCTGGTTCAACATTAGTACCAACTGTTTGTTTACATTCACCTAAATCAGTATTTTCGGAATTTAATAATGGTTGTTGCCATTTAATATAAGAATTATCTTTACATCCTTTATTATTGCCTTCTTCAAATAAACCATTAATAGATTTTGTTATTTTTTCATTTAATTTTAAAATAACTTTACCAGATGAATCTTGAATTGTTAAAGGATATAATGAAATTGTATCATTTTCAGCAACAAATCCATATGGAGATAAAAAATTATCTTGACAAGAATTTAAACAAAAAGAAACAAATGGGGAAATATCAAGATTATATAATAATTCATCTCTTGTTTGTGAAATTAAAGTGTTATTTTTAATTCCAATAAATTTACCACTATTTCCTTCCAATGGTAATAATCCTTCAACATATATATGATTTACTTTATTTGCCATAATTCACCTTACCAAATTTTAAACATTATATTCCAATTATCTAATGTTATTGTTTTTTCTGTATAATCTTCTTTGCTAATGATTGTAATATCATTACCACCTGTTAAATATCCAATAAATTTACTATCAACATATATAAATGGATTTGAATTTATTTCAGCAATTTCTCCAATATTATATCCATATTGAGCAACTTTATTAACCAATAAAACTTCATAATTTCTATTTTTTAAATTGATTATTGATTTAGAAAAAGGAAATTTATATTCATTTATTTCAGGAGAATACCAAATTGATTTTATAGTATCTTCATACCAATTAGAAACTGTTGGATAATTATAAACATAAACATTATTATTAATATCTATATCAATTTCTGCAATAGGAATATATGTTGTTAAATTCCAATTTGTTCCATCAAATTCATATACTCTATTTTTATCTAAAATAGAAAGCCATAAATCGTTTAATATTCCAAAAGGTTGATTTTTGCTTATAGAAAAATTTGTCAATTTTTCTATAAATGTTTCAGTTAAAGTATCAAAAAATATAAATGATTTAACCCAATCAGAACCAGCTGTCGTTGAAATAGTTATTGATTTTTGTTCAGTAATTGTATGAACAATACTATCTTCTTTTACATACTTAAATGGATTATTTTCATTAATATCAATAATATATTCACTATTATTATATGAAATTAAATTATTACTTTTTGATACAACATAATTATAATTATTAATAGTATATGGAACAAAATTTAAATCATCTTTTATTTCTTGTGAAGAATAATCATTAAATCCAGTTGGTAAGTTATTACTTTTTAAATAATGAATTATACTTCCATTATAATTTGGAAATCCAATTAAATTTTTATATTCAACTTTTGCATTTATTTCAGCCATTATAATTCCCTTATTTTAAAAATAATTTTCCAAGAAGATGGAGTTATTGTTCCAACGGTATTTGTTAATTTATTAATAATATTAAAATCACCACAACCAATTTCAGATTTAGATAAAAATGTTTTTATATTAATTATATCTCCAATAGAGTATCCATTATCTTCTGCAATACAAATTAAGGAAGCCGATGCTTTATATTTAGAAACATCATCAATATTTAAATTATGAGAAACAATTGTTATCGGAGTAGTTATAGAAATATTTTCTATAATCCAATAACTATCAATATTTTTTGTTGTGAAATTGTTATTATATGGATTTATAATAACTGGTAAATGATTTGAAGAATCAATAATTGTTCTGCTAGAATTTATAACACCAAGAAAAACATCATTAAATATATTCCATTGTGAATTATTATATTGATATACTTGTAATGGTTCATGACTTAAATCATACCAAATATCATTTACATTAGGATTTAATGGTGTATAAATTTGATGATATATATTATTATCTATTAAATATGTTTCTCCATTTTCTTTTAAAAATAAATTTTGTGGAGTTGTAGAACTATAAGATAAAGAATTTAAATTTGTAAATGTTACTTTATGCTTATTTGGAAATGTAACAATTAAAGGTAAATTTTCTGAAATATTATATGTAATTAAATTTTCTGTTAATTCAATTAAATTATTACTTCCATTATTTAATGCTGCATTTTTTTCATAAGATACACTTAAATCATTAATAACTTCATTATTAGAAATTAATTCATATTTAGATTCATCTTCCGCAACTTTTAAAAATTCATTATTATGATTTATGTTTGACGGAATAATATCTATTGAATTTATTTTTAATTTATTCCCTAATACTACTTCAACCATTTTTAACCTTTAAAACTATACAAATATTTATTCATAGTTTCAAGGGTTAAACATTCTAAAATCCTATTTCATTGGTTATATTAATTAGTTGAACTCTATTATAACATTTACATTTCTTAAATATATGACTAATATGAACTTTTACAGTACATTCAGATATTTTTAATTCATAAGCAATTTGTTTATTTGATAATCCACTTTTAATTAGTTTTATTATTTCTATTTGCTTTGACGTAAAATTAAATCTTTTATCATGTTCTTCTGGGCTAGGAAAATATTTAGTACCAGAAATTATTAGTGTTAATATACTTTTAAATTGTATTTCTGTATATGTTTTAAGAAGATAACCATAGATATGATTTTTCTTACAAAAATCTATTAAAGAATAATCACAATGATTATTTAATATAACAATTTTACAATTTTCGTTTGTATTTTTTAATAAATTGTTTAAAGAAGAAACATCATTATTAAAAAGATTGATATTTAAAATTATTAGGTCATAAATTTTTAAATTATATTTTGAATTTAATTGACTTATATCTAAACATTTGGTATTTTCATTACTTGTGCAAATAGAATTTAATATTAAAGATAGTCCGTTAGAAAACAATTCTTCATTGTCAATTATTAAAGTGTTCATTTTTTATTCCTATAAACGTTTTGTTATAACGGATAGTCTAAATAATTATTGAAAAATTTCAAATAATACTTGTTTAGTAAGTGTCTATTACAATTGGCTTATTATCAAGTAATAAATTAGTATTACAATACAAAATATTATGTAAAATCAATAACTTAACCTCAATTTAAATCTCAATGTGTGAATTATATGCCCAATAAATATTTTTGTAAATAGAAGATATTATTATGAAAAGGGGTAATATAATGAATACTTCTTATGAAAAATTATCATTTTATAATAACTATTTTGGTGGTTATATAGATGGCGACAATATACTTTCCACAGATTTTTATGGAAATAAACAAGTTGTCGGTGTAACCATGAAAAAACATAAAGAAACTTTAGATTTATTAAACACCTATTATAATAAGTTAATTGAATTAGGTGTTATAGAAAAAGAAAAAACTCCAGAAGATATTGCAAAAGAACAACAACAAATGATGCAAGCAATGTTTGCACAAATGCAATCTATGCAAGAAAAATTGGATAGTTTACAAAATAAAAATGATGAAATCATAGAAAAGGATATTAACAATGAATATGAATCAAATGGCATCGCTAATAAGTCAAAAAATGAATCTGAACGCAGACCAACAAAGCAATCTAACAAAATCAATAGAGAGAGCACAGGAATTGCTTAATTCAGTTAATAATCCAGCTGATGCTTTAAATAAAGCAAATGTAGATGCAAATTTTATAACCAAAATTAGGGGCTACTTAAATAACCCTATGTACTCAATGTTTTTACCAATGCTAGGTATTAATAAATCAGTAGCCCTTCAAAAATTAGATTCATTAGAGAAAATGTTAAAGGGTGAAAATGCTAATCCTTCATCTAATGAATTTAAACAAGTATCAGCCCAACAAGGTCAAGCTGATGACTTGGAAAGATTTAGAAAAGGTCTAAATTCTTTCAAAATATAAAGTACCTTATATTATTATGTTTAATTATTATTAAAGGAGAATTATTATGGATATGATGAATTCAAGTGGTGGAGTAGATTGGGGTTGGATTATTTTCTTAATCTTAATCTTATGGTTCTTCGTAGGCGGTAATGGTTTTTTCGGTGGATTTAACAGAGGTAACGGATTTGTAGCTGGTGATATTTTAGGTCAGTTACAAGGTCGTGATGCTTCATTAAGCTGTGGTGCTTCAAACTGTGAAGTTGAAAGACGTAGCTTAATTACTGCTGCTGATACAAACTTTAGAATCATTGACCAAGCTCAACAAACTCGTAATGTTGTTGAAGCTGCAAGTGCAACAACAAATGCAAAAATTGATTTCTATGCTTACCAAGACTTAAGAGATAAATTGGCTGAATCACAAAGAGAAAATATGATGTTACAAAACAAATTATATTCTGATGCTAAATTCGGTGCAATTGAAGCTCAATTAGCTTCCATCTCTTGCAGAATGGCTAAACAACCAGAAGTTTATGCAACAAGTGCTGTTTGCCCAAATGCTGCTGTCATTAACGGTTTAGGTATCAATGGTGTACCTTATGGTTTTTGCGGTTGCAATGGTAACGTATTATCTTAATTAAGATAATATTAACAATCAGGTGATGGTGGATTATACCATCATCACCTTTGAATTATTAAGGAGAATTATTATGTATTGTGATATTTTACATATTAAAAGTACAGCAGTAGCTTATAACGCTGCAACTGCTGACACAGCTTCAAATTTATTAATTACATTACCAAATGTTACATTAACAAATGGTCAAGTATTTACTTTGGATATTTGTCAATCAATACCTGAAATTCCTTCAGGAGATAATCCACAAGTAATGTTAGTAATTAATTCTTCCCCTTACCCTGTTTATTTACAAATGGGAAATTATGTAAGAGGAAATAGTTTGAAATGTCGTAGAAGATTAACAATGGTGTTTGGAACAGACCCAAATCACATGACTGTTTTATCACCTTGTTTAAGATATTAATTAGAGGAAAGTTGTTGTGCCCTCATCTATTAGGGTGAGGGCTTTTTGAGGAGAGCTAATGAAAAACAAAATTAATACAAATGAATACTTTACTAAAATACTATATTCATCTCTATCTAATATAATTGAAGGTATCACAGTTTTAGTAGAAAGTCAAAAATTAATTTTAAATAAATTATCTAAAAATATTTCTGCAACTACTGATGATAATTTAGAAATTTCTTCTTTATTAGAAGAAATGAATTCTAAAATTGATTCTTTAATTAATTTAATGAATGTTCAAGAAGAAAATTCAAATGAATTAGAAATTGATTTATCTCAAATTAAAAATATTATTTCCTCTATTGATAATAAAATAAAGGATAAATTATGATTCGTTTATTAGGAGATTTACTTATTGGTTGGATAATTTTTACTCCAGAAGGTAAAAATGTTGCAAATAAAATTGTTGGAACAGCTTTTAATACTGTTAAAAATAATATAACTAATTCTTCACAATTAAAAGAAATATTTTCAATGAAAGATATTTTTATAAAAGGCAATACAAATGACACAGCTACTATACAGCAAGACAATAGAACAAAAAATTAATGAAATACATAATGAAGTTGTAAACAATGATAATATGTTAGATGCATTAAATTTAATTTCTATTGGCATTGGTTTTTATAATACTTTTTTAAATAAACAACAAATATCTAATTCTGAAATTATGTCTGAATTAAGAAAACAAGATAATGATTATTTTGAAAAAATAATATCTTTATTGAATGAAATTAAAGGGGTCAAGAATGATGAACAATGTAATGATGCGAAACATGATGACAGAAAATAATATTGAAGAAAAAACACCTGTTGAAGAAGAAGTTAAAACTGAAAAAGTGGAAAAGGATACTTTTGAAACAGTTTCTTCTTATGTTATGACTTGTCTTCCATTAATTTTATCATTGGTTTCAGATTCTGGTAAAGAACATAATGAAATTAAATGTTTGCATGAAAAAATTCATGATTTAGATAAAAGAGTTGCCGTTTGTGAAGCATTGATAAAAGATAAAAAATAGAGAGGAATTCCTCTCTATTTTTAAAAATTATAATTGGATGGATAATCAATATAAACTGCCAAATCTTTAACATATTTTTTCAATTTATTATCTATATCAAAATCTTTATCATTAATAAGTTTATCAAATTTTTCAATAGAAATATAATCTATACTCAATACTCCGTCTATTTTTTCTTTATTATAAATAGGAGCTAATATAATTGCTTTAACACCACGAGTATTAAATCTTTCAATAGTATTTGCTCCAAATTTACTTATATCTGCCGCTATATTTCCACTTTCATACATTATATTAAGAATATTTTTTTCTTTATCATCACTTATCATTTGAATATTTTCTATTTCAGAAGTTACTCCAACAATTGTTGATTCATAAACTGCTGAATGATAATGTTCACCATCTTTTTCAAAATATTTACAAATCATTGCACGAGAAGCATTAAAATCTCTTAATATTTCATCTAATTTATCTTTAACAATCATTGTATAAGTTGGATGCGGTGGTTTTAGTGTTGTTAATTTTGGTTGACCCATTGGTTTTCCATCAAACATTTCATCTTTTAAATCACCATTGATTGTGCTTAATGTTTCACATAAATCATTAAATACAACATTTAAATATCCATCTAATGTATTAAATACCATATACATTTTTGTTGCTGTATTTGTTTCACAACTTTTAGAAAAGAAATTATTAATAGCACTATATATAATTTTTTTAGAAATATCTGAAATAACATAAAATTTATTCAAAAATTTAAGAGGAATTCCTCTCTCTGTAAATCTTCTTTTTTGTGTAATTGTATTCTTTGTTAAACAATCTAACAAATATGCATGAGCAACATCACAATCTAAATTATCAATATCAGTTTCTTGAACAAAAGTTTTTAAAGATTCTTTCATAGTTTCATATTTAATACGAATAGCTTCTTTTGCCATTTTTTCTTTATTATTAATATATTCTTCTTCATCAGGATGAATATTTTCTTTTAAACGCAAAGTATCTATTCCAATAGATAACCAATAATCTAAATCTTTAAATATAGGATGGTTAATTAAATCTTTTTTTGTATAAGATAAAGAAGATTTTCGGAAGGTTAGTTTGTTAATTAACACTTTAATTAAATCTTTAATTTGGTCTTTTAAAACATAAAAACTTATAAGAAAGAAAAATGACCAAAATCCAGCTCCAAAAGTTTTTATATCATTCCAAATAACCAACCAACCTGAATCTGCAGTTAATGTAGGTAATTCGTTTATCATTATGTCCCTTTAATACTCTCAATGTTATAAGTATTTATAAGGTTTTGATTACCCAAGCATTTCTTCATTGTAATTGACATTTAATTGAAAATATTCAACAGTTTCTCCTAATGTTTGAATATTATAATCTATATCTTCAATAAATTCATCAAAATTATATTCTTCATCAACTGTATAAGTTACCATACAACCATATATTTCTGCAATGGTATCTTCCCATTCTTTACCTTCACATAGATAATATTGATTATATTCAGTATCTTCAACATATAATGAAAGTTGTTCACTACCAGCATCATAGCAAAGATATGCTAAAATATTAAATTCTTCTAATTCTACAACATATTGTTCTATATTTTCAGAAATATATTCTTTCCATGAAATATTTCCTGTTTTTGTAGATAATTCAATTAATTTAACATATCTTTGAGCAATTTCTTTGCTCATCATTCTAACTTTATCATCAATAATTTCAACAACTTTCATATAATTTATCCTAAATATTAATTAAATTTCAAAACATCCTTTTTCACCTAAAATTTGCCAATTGTATTCAAATTGAACATTTAAAAGCAATTTTTCCGCTTTTTTACCACGTTCTGTTTGGACTCTTTTAGGAGTTGATTGCCTATTATCATTATAATATGGAACAATAGCTCTTGAAGTTTTATTATAACTTTTATTCCAATAAGGATTAGTAAACCTGTCATTATAATATTTGCTATCAGAATCATTGTAATAATTATAAGATTTCCGTATAGTAGATATTAAATCTGTCAATTCATCAGGATATGTCCATTCTGTTAAAAATAATGTTTTAACAAGTTTACCATGATTTGAATAATTAGCAGATAATTCAACCCCTTCTGTATAATCATCTAAAATTTCTAATTTAACTTTAACCCCATGAACATTACAATATGTAGCATAATAATTATATGCTTTTCTTTTATCATTCCATTCTCTTGACCATTTAATTTTATAATCAAGAGTTTTTTCTTCCAATTCATAAATGTATAAGGACGTATTTATATCGTGCTTATAAGAATCGGTACAATCCATAATAGAAATATTTTTTTCAACTTTTTTAGACATAAATTTCCTCAAATAATTGTGTTTTCATTACTTGTAATATAAACAACATTTTAATAAATGTCAAGCAAAAATTAACCATTTATTAATAATTATTTTAAATTTATTTCATAAATATTTTTATGAAAAATATAATAATTAAAATAATTAATTTTATCAAGAGTTTTTTTAAAAGGATTTTATAATGGAAAATCAAATTACTAAAAATTTTACATTAGCAGAATTAACATATTCAGATACAGCAAAATCTAAAAATTTAGATAATACACCAACACAAGCAGAATATGTGAAAATGAAAACATTATGTGAAAAAGTATTACAACCTTTGAGAGACCATTTTAATAAACCTATTAAGGTTAATTCATGTTATCGTGGTAAACAATTAAATGAAGCTGTTGGTGGGGCTAAAACTTCACAACATTGTAAAGGTGAAGCAGCTGATATTGAAATTATAGGTATGAGTAACTATGATTTAGCTTGTTATATTCGTGATAATATGGATTTTGACCAATTAATTCTTGAATTTACAGATAATATTAAAAATGATATTAATGCTGGCTGGGTTCATGTATCTTATGTTTCTCCAACTGCTAATCGTAAACAATGTTTAACTATTAATAAATCTGGAACAAAACTTGGATTTTAATATTTAATAAAATAATTAACTAAATATGAAGGTGGTTGTACGGTAGAACTTGCACCATAAATTGAAGAAGAACGAGAAGCATTAAAATCTAAATTTGCTCTTGAATTAGCTCTACCACCACCGCCACCATATGAACCATTATCATAACTACTTGCTAATTGAATTGCACCAGAAACATTTAATCCACCACCAGCAGAGTATCAACTGCTCTAAATGTACCAGTAATATTAGGAAGACCAGCATTCATTTTTTGTCCAATATTTTGTGAGGAACCTTTCATTTGTAAAAACATACCTTGATAATTAGGAACATTAAAATTATCTCCTGAACCGCCATATGTATATTGTATTACAGCAAATAAATCAGGGTAATCTGTTGTTGAATAAGAACTTCCATCACATAATAACCAACCTGCTTTTTCAGTTCTTAATGAATAACATAAATCACCAACAGAAAGTAATTTATTTAATATTTCTTCTAAACCATCAATTCTATCTGTATCTATTTTTGATATATCAACCATAAATTTACCTTTATTATACCTTTATTGGTATTTATTAAATACCAATAAACCCTTCAATTGAAGGGTTATATAAATAATTTTATAAATTTATTGTTTAATATCCACAAGCATACCATTGAAATTGATTAGCTTCATATGTCGCACTTGTACCATTAACCCAACCTGTTGAAGCAGTAAAAGAAGAATTTTGTTTTGTTGGAAATTTAACATATCTTACAGCTGCATCTCCAATATACATATTTTGACCGATTAAAGTATAATTTGTATTAGAATAAGATTGTAACAAATTTATTGTAGCACCTGTATTATCTGCAGCTCCTGTTGATACTCCACCTTGTTCAATCCAACCATCACTCCATTTTCTATACCATTGATTTCCATCTTCTGAATGACCTGTTTCAATAATAGCTATTACACCTGTTATTCTATTAAATGGTAATTTACTTGTATCTGTCATATTATTCCTTTGGATATTTTTCTTTAATTGATTTAATCAAAGTTTGCCAATTATTTGTTCCATCTTCTAAATCATGATAAATCATATCTAATTGGTCTTGAATAGAAGGATATTCTTTTTTTCTATTTTCAATAGCAACTAAATTTTTAGATTCAGATTCTTTTACATATTCGCCATTAACCAAAATATAATTAGTTTTAGATTTAACAATTTTATCAAAAGAAACTAATGGTAAATTTTCTAATTCTTCTTTTGTATCAGCAATAAATGTAATTTTTTCATTTTGATAACCTAAATACATTATAATTCTCCTTGAGCATATATAAATCTAAATTGTATTAAATTAGTTACTGTACTATCATATTGTAATAATAAAACAGCTCCTTTTTGAACAGGAATTAAAAGTCTGGTATAATTATCAGATTCTCTACTTTTATAACAATATCCATAATGAGGACCATTTTGAAAACTAACTGCTGCATCTATCCAAGTTGGACCTTGTCCATCAAACATAAACCATCCATTAGCAGGTGCAGTATAAGTTGTTCCAGTAGCTCCAAGAGATAAATCAATATATTTGTTACTTGGCATAGATTGTTGTGCTATCCATGAAGAATCATTTCTATCAACAGCTTGATATGTAGTATAAGATTTAAGTGAAATTATTTTACTATTATCACAAATAAATTCTCCACCTACTATTGCTGTTCCACCCCCTATATATCTATTAAATGTTCCATCATTATTAATTTCAGCTAGTAAATTTTTTTCTTTATCTAAATAATAATTTTTATATAATTGAATACCAATTGAATTAGAACCATTAAAGTATAATACATTTTTTGTATTATAATTAGAAGAACCTATTAAACGTGTACTTATAGCAGAAGATTTAATAATTGTATTATTTAATGTACCATCTTCATTTCTTCCATTTGGTGCTAAACCTTCAACGCCAGGTAATATAAAAAGTGTTGAACCAATAAAACCAAATCCATTAAATACTTGGTCAATAGATTTAATTCCTGATTCAAATCTAGTGTAAATACATAAAGGTAATGAAAAACCACTATTAATCCAAGATGCTCCTGTATCTGTAGTATATTTAATAATATTATTGGCTGTATCATACCATACCATTGCTTGTTGTTCAGAAGGAGCAGTATCACCAGAATATAAATATCTCCAAAAATTTAATGAATTATTTGTACCAAATAAAAATTCTTGTAATTCACTACCAGTTCTTGTATTAGTAATATCTGATTCAATAATTACTTCATCAAATTTTTTGGTTGTTCCATCTGTTTCAAATCCATTAGGAATATATAATTTACTACCTGCTTTTAATGTAATACTATAATCAGAATTTAATTCCAATTTAATATCTTGTGGAATTTCTGTAATACAATTTGATATTTGTTTATAACCAATTTGTTCATCACGCCATAATAAATCAGTTCCATTATTACTTAAAACTTGTTGATTAGTATCATTATTAACCTCTGGTATTGTTCCACCATCAGGAGTAATATAAAATTCATTATCAACTAATTGACCAGCTGTTTTAAGTTCTTCATATTTAGATGTACTCATCTTATTGATTACAATTTGTGGTATATCTGTACTTGTAATTGCCATAATAAAAATCCTTATAAACTATAAAAATATTTATTAAAAATAATTTCTATAAAGTTTGAAGAATATTTATTAAATATTCTTCAAAGAGGATTAGTATGGCTGATATATCAAAAATAAACATGGAAAGAATAAATGGATTACTTGATAAATTAGATGAAGTAACCAATAAAATTAATTCAATGAAATATGTTGTTGAATCATATCAAAATGGAACAACTTGGTATAGAATTTGGTCAGATGGTTGGATTGAACAAGGTGGAGTAACTTCTAATATATCTTGGAACGGTAATGGTGCGGATGAAAATATTACATTACCAATAGAAATGAAAGATGTTAATTATTCATTAATAGCAACTATGTCAAATACAACTGGAAATTGGAATTATCCTGGTTGTCGTGCTATAATTTCTTCTTCTACAACAATTAAAATAGGTATTGCATCTGCTGGAAGTAGTTCACAAGGCACAGCTAAATGTATTTGGGAAGTTAAAGGATATAAAAAATAATTAAGAAAATAATTTATTCATATAATATCTTGTTTTATTAGTATTTTTATGAATCATGTGTCCATTCCAACTTACTAAACTTTGTTGTATTTGCTCAATATTCATTAAATTTTTTGCAACTAATTTCTTTTGTCTTTTTAATTTTCTTCTTTCATAAGTAACATTTTTTCTTAATGGTTTTTCAATAATTTTACCATTATCTGTTAAATAAAATCTTGTCTTTAAAAATGTAAAACCATGTTTTATATCTGTAATATGTGTTTTCTTTTCATTTATTTTAATATCATATTTCAAATATTTTTCTTTAATAATTTTATATATTTCTTTAAGTTTATTTTTATCATTGCATATAATATAACTATCATCCATATATCTTCCATAACCTTTTATTTGTAAAACTTCTTTAATGTAATGGTCAATAGGGCTTGGATATAATATTGCATGTAATTGGCTTGTTTCACTTCCTAAACCTAAACCTTTAATACCAAAATCATCTACAAAATCATCAATATATTTTAATAAGTATTCATTACTTATATATTTTCTATATAATTTTTTCAATATTTCATGATTAATATTTTCAAAGAAACTTTTAAAATCAACTAATAAAATATAACCATTGTTACCATATTTTTTATAATGATTTCTTAAATGTTTTTCTAATCTTTTAATAGCAAAATGAGTTCCTTTATTTTTCTGACTTGCACCATTATCATAAATTAAACTTCTTGTAAATATTGGATATAAAACATTAGAACATAATGATTTTTGAACAACTCTTTCAGAAAAATGTACTGATTTAATATGACGAGTTTTACCTCTTTCATTTATATCAAATTCAATAAATCCTTTTCTAACATCTTTTAAATTATATAAATCATTATGTGTTTCTAATGTTCTAAACATAATATTAATCAAATACCTTTGAACAGATGCTTTCCATGAAACACCATTAGATGCTTTTAATGCAGCTTTATATAAGTGTTCATATTTAGCTAATTGCTCAAAGGTATCATATTGTTTAATATATTTTAATTTTTTATCAAGACGCTTTTGTTTTCTTCTTTCCAATCTTTCACTTCTTCTTGTCATTAAAAAAATTGTCCTTGTATGTCAAAATTGTGAATTTAAATTAGACACATAGCATAAAGATATGAAATAAAGATACATTCACAAAATCTTTACCATGCACTCCATATTTCAGGGTCGTCCATCTTTATAGCATCAAGATGCTTATTTACGGAATCATTTCCGATTAACCGAAGGTTATTTGTTCCTTCTTTAATGTTATTTGTACTGTGTTCATTCATATGAATTACTAAGGCGGACTAAATAAAGAATCAGAGAGGACAACGAATGCTGGCATTAGTAGCATTATTACTGTTCGCATTCCCATTGTTGTTCACATTGCAGACGTTCGTAGAGTTGTTACTTTCAGCAGAAGAAAGCCACCAGTTAGAACGTGTCAAACAACAAATAACCTAATTTTTTACACTCATAATTTTGTTTGATTTTTTCCAATTTTTAATCAAATTCTTTTCATGATGTAAAAGTTTTATTATTCCTGACAAACTTTTTAAAGTTACAGTTGGAACACAATTATACATTCTAATCAATTGATTTTGTATTTGAAAACAATTGTTATTAGCATAAGCCTGATATATACTTCTCTTTTTAAGTAAGTCTTCATCAGTTGGAAAAATAGAATTTGCGGCAATTATATTATCCATCATAGAATCGACTGTTGAGATTAATCTATTACCTATATTGTTTCTCCATTTTTTAGGTAATCTTTTCTCATTCATAACAAACTTTGTTATTGCAGTCTGAAGTTCTTGACCTGTCTTATAAAATTGTAATTCAGATAAAGCTCTTTTTCTGGCATATACACTACTCATTTCTTATCTTCCCATATCTTGATAAAGTTATCATATATTAAATTGAATTATATGTCAAAAATAAAAAATAAAAAGCGTTAAAATTTCACTTATAAAAACTGCCACACGAAGGTGACAGCATTAAAAGATTCAATAGATAACGCTTGCTTACGCAATGCGGAAGCAGAGAGGACAACGAATGCCGGCATTAGCCGCACTAATACTGTACGCATACCCACCGCTGCCCACATGGCAGACGCTCGCAGAGTTGCTACCGTCAGCAGAAGAAAGCCACCAGTGAGAACGACCGCCAGATGAAACTCTTTTAATTCTATTTCTACCAGAACCTAAATAAATTGGATATGCAACAGCTATATTAGCTTCTGGATTCCAATAACCTTGTGCATAACCTAAATTACTTCTAATTTGAGTTCCATAAACTTCAATTTCATTAGGTAACCAAAGTTTACCCATATCACCCCATACCCAAGTTGTAGAGTATGTTAAAAGTTTAGTAGAATCATATCTTGAATCTAATAAGTTTCTTTTTGTAACAATTAAGTTTGTTAATTTTGTAGGTAACAATTGTAATATACCACCAGCTGAATAATCACCACCATGTGCAACATTATTATATGCACTTGTTGTATAGTTATTAACACCATTTAAATATGCGTATGCTTGTGAAGCAAGCCATGGATTTGCTTGAACAGAAGTACCATTATTATTGTTTTCAGGATTCCAAGTTACTGTACTATCAATAACTTCCCTTGAAATAAAATCAATATGATGACCAATTTCTGTATCACCACAACCAGTATAAGTATCTATACCAGCAATTTGACATTGGAAAGTTTGTTGTGCTATTGAAGCTCCACCAACTGTTCCAGCATTCATAGTAACAGGAATATAATCTCCAACATATAATCCTTCATAATTTGCCGCTGATATTCTTGCTTTAATCCAAGCCCATTCATCTGAATATTTTGCAATTTCATTAGCAAATATTTTTGTTAAATCTCTACCATCATAAATTCTATTAAATATTTGTCTTTGAATTTCATTTTCAGTTAGATATTCATCTTTTATAACTACTTCTTGAATATCAGGAACTCTGATTGGTAAATTAATTTTAAATGTAGATATTTTACCATTATTACTAGAAAATGTTCCAGCAAAATAAAAATAATTTTTATTTCCATTATTATATATATAATTTTCTTTTTCGTTATAATATATATTTCCTGTATCTATCCTCGCTGATATTATTACAGTTCCAACTGAATTTATTCCAAAATATGTATTTGTTCTTGTATCTTCACGATTCATAAAAGAAATTATAGTTGTTGTAATAGGATAATTTCTTAATGTTCCATTTTCATTTCTTCCATTTGGTATTAATCCTTTAATTCCAGGTAATGCAAATAAAGTAGTATCCATAAAACCAAAACCATTAAATACTTGGTCAATGGATGTTACTGCATTATCTGTTGTTGATACAAGGCATAAAGGAAAAGCTCTATTTTCTAACCAAGTTACACCTGCATCATTGGTATATTTTACTTTTTTATTAACAGTATCTAACCAATAAGCATAATTACCAGAAAATGTTGGAGCAGTATCACCAGAAAATACTAATGATTGATTTGAAGCATCAATACCTGTAATTTTATTATTACTAATAACAGGAAAAACCATTAATCCAATTGATTTTCCTGTTAATACTCCCCAATTAGGAGTACGAGATAAATCATTATCTAAATCATATACACTTCCATCAGCATTATAAACTTTACTTCCTGCTTTAATTGTTATTGTTCCATTACTTAATTCCATTTTAATATCTTGTGGAATTTCTGTAATACAGTTAGTAATTTGTTTATATCCAACTTGTTCGTCAACCCAAACAGGATTTGTTCCATCATTACTTAATACTTGTCCATTAGTATTAGAAGACATTTCTGGTAATTGAACACCAACATTACCATTTAATAATACTTTTTGAGAAATTTCATCATTTCCTAAATATAATGCCATTATTCACCCCAATCTTTAATAGTTGCTGCAATATATGTTTTTAAAATTTTATACATTTCTGCCCAAGAATTAGTATCAGTTAAAGCTGTTCCAGCAGCAACTGTTTCACTAATAGCTACATAACCATAAGTAGCTGTTGAATCTTCAAATGTAACATAATCATTTTTAACATAAGATTCTGTATCAGACCATGTACCTTTAAAATTAATACCAGAACCACTTGTAATATTTACAGGTTCAGGATTTTCCATTTCACCGTTATTAGTCCAAGATAATGTATAACCATTTTCTATTGGAGTTAATACAGGAGTAAAGGTAGTGCCTTCTGTACCAAAATTTAAGTTATAAAAATATTTTAAATCAACTAATGTACCAGCACTTAATCCATTAACTAATGTAACAGTTTTTTTATCAGCACCTAATGAATAAGCAGCAGCAGTTAATTCTGTATTTCCAACATTTACAGATAAAACAGATTTGTCATAAATTTCGTGAGATGCAACAAAGGTTGTTTGATTTTCGGTCGCTGTAAATGATTCTACAATTCTTTGTGCATAATTAGTATAAATTGAAATAGTTTCAGGATTTTCTAAATTCTTATCATTAGTAAAAGATATTGTTGCTTCATGAACACCTTGTGTTGTATGTGGTGTAAAAGTTGCACCGTCTTCAATAATAACTGTATTTGGATTTGTTGCACCTTGGTCATTGCTCCAAGAAATAGTAGTATTTAATCCTTCTTTTGTAACAGACGGTACATATTTAATACCATCTAAAATAGTAACAGTTTCAGGATTATCTGCTCCTTGGTCATTAGTCCAAGAAATTGTTGTTGTATAATCAGTTTTTGAAACATTTGGAATATATTTAATACCATCTAAAATAACTACATTATCAGGATTTGGTAAACCATTATCATTGCTCCAAGTTATTGAAGTTTCATAACCAGATTTTGAAACATCAGGTGTAAAAGTTGCACCGTCTGATACAATTACATCAGTTGGATTTTCTTTTTCACCATTATTAGTCCAAGAAATTGTAGTGTGTACGCCTGTTTTAGAAGTATGTGGTGTAAATGTAACGCCATCATAAATGTATGAATCTGCTGGATTTACTAAACCACCATCATTAGTCCAAGATAATGTTGTTGTAATATTATCATCTCTTTCCAAATGTGGTGTAAAAGTTGCACCTAATTTTAACTCCAAATTATTAAAATATGATATTTGAACTCTTGTATCTTTTGGAACAGGATTTTTTAATACAACTTTTGTTCTTGTATCATCTAAATCCCATTCAGTATTTAAAATAACTTGATTTTCAATATTAACAGTAATTAATTCTTTTTTAGCAATGATTTCATTTAATTCAAAAGTTGATGTATTATCAACAACTGCTGTAAAATCTTTAACAACAACATTAGAAACATCTGTTGGAATAATCATATTACCATAAACAATTACTTCAATATTTGTATCTGGAGCAATTGGTTCAAAAAATGTAATAGTTTTATTATCAGATTCTAATCCATAATTATTTGATTGTAAAAGTAAATTGTTTACATTAACATTAAATGCACCTTTATCAGCAACTTCTTCAGGTAATACAATTTGTGTTATTTGTTCTTCTGGATTGTAATAAAAATATGATTGCTTTGAATATCCAGCTAATAAAGTCCAATCATTTATATCAAATACATCTTTTTTTGAAGATTCAACTTTACATTTATATATTGAATTATTGTAAATAACTGTATCACCTTCAGCATATGTATTACTTGAATCCCAATCTTCTAATGAATTACCATTATCTCCACCGCCACCAGATATACCGCCAGCATTGTTAATATCTTCAATAACTTCTTGAATTGTTAAATAATCAATTTCTTTATTAGAATTTACATGAAGATAAGTATTAACATTTTCATTATTACTTACAGGAGAAGAAAACTCCTTAATCATAGATGTATCAATTTTAATATTAGGTGTTACAGCCATTTTAAAAAATCCTTATATCTCATATATAAGGTATTTATAAAAAATATTCTTGTTAGATTATAGTTTGTTTTTATTTATTAAATAAAAACAAAGGGGATAATATGACTGATATTAGTAAAATTAAAAGTGATAGAATTGATGGATTAGATAATGTTGTAAATTCTTTACAAGAATCAGTTAATTCAGTAAATACAACATTATCTAATCAAATTTCTGAAATTAATGAGCAATTAACAATTATAAGCAATAAATCTGAAATTCCAAATTGGAGTTCTCCTCAATCAATTAATATTTCATCTTATACAGCTCCTTCAGATGGATATATTTTATTAAATATTGGTATGCAAGATAGTGGTAGTCCAGTCGTTTTAAAAATTAATAATTTTACATATATGAATAGAAGATATGGTGCTTCATATTTACAAGGATTTATTCCATTAATTATTAAAATAGGTAAAGGGCAAACTATTAGTTTAACAGGTGCATTATCAAGTGATTCTAATGGTTATTTTATTCCAATGATTTAAAAAAATATTAATATCCGCAAGCATACCAATAACCAGCACTTATTGTCATACCAGTTGTTGTTACATTAGTTGCACCAGCAGTTACATTTACTGGTATATTATTAAAAGCTATTGGAAAAGTTGGATTTACATTATTACCCCATTGTTCTTTCCAGCCGTCAGAATATAATCTATATCCAATAGTATTTAAATTTTCTTTAATAATGAATCTATCTTCATAAAAAGATGCTAAATCTTTTAATGGGAAAATAGAAGTAATTTTATTATTTAATACTTCAAAACTTCCTAATAATTTATATTTTTCTTGTGGTTCTGTATTAGAATATATAAAACTATTATTTGAAAAAATATAATATACATTATATGAAGAATTAGCTGATGTATCTATCATTAAAGTATAAGGTTTATCAAATGAATAAACTTTATTTTCTTCTTTATCATAAAAATATCCATTTGCAATAATAATATAATTTAGATATGAACTTAATTCCATTCCTGTAACAATATCATTAAGTACAATATATGGTAAAATTTCATTTTCATTTGCAAAATTCAAATTTAAATGGTCAGAAAAATAAGCAATTTTATTACCATTATTTTTATATGAAGCAATATTTAATTCTAATCTTGAATTTTGAACTTTAATACCCATATTAATATCCTTTTACTTCCCAATAACCAGCACTTATTGTCATACCAGTTGTTGTTACATTAGTTGCACCTCTTTCTACAATGACAGGTATATTATCAAATGCAATAGGGAATGTCGGATTAGCTAAATTACCCCATTGTTCTTTCCAGCCATCACTCCATACACGATAACCTGTTGTACCTAATTGTTCAGAAATAATAAATCTATTTTTAAAATCTTCAGAAATGCTATCATTTGGATAATAATTAACAATTATTGAAGCATTATTAGAAGAAGTTTTAAATTTTAATATTTTTTTACAAAATTTATGAGCTGGTATATTATCAGATGTTGATACAAAATATGATATTGTATCATTTTCATCAATTGTCAACCAAATATAATAATTAGTATTTACATAAGTTAAATATGAAGACACATCTAATGTATCAATATTTTCTTTATTATAAAATTTAGCATTTTTATAATCATTAATATTTTTATATGAATATATTGGACAATAATCTAAAATGGTTAAAGAAGAATCTAATACTGGAATTGAATTTTTAGAAACAATAAACATATCTATTATATCATTATTTTCTCTTGTTGCTTTAACTAAAAAATAATTGTAAGTATTAGAATAATTATTATTTGTAAAATAATCTAAAGATTCACCTAAAATATACCATTCATTAATAGCACCAGTTCCTGCTAAATCTGTTAATTTAATTCTAAAATGACGATATTGTTCTGATGTAGTTACATTATAAGTGCCTGTTGTAGTAAAATCAGTAACAGAGGTTAATATTGTCCAATCTAAATCATCATAAGGATGTAATACTTTTGACCCTTCAATAGTAAAAGAAGTTGGCATTTGTCCTGAAGTAGCATTGATAATAAATTGTGTTGGTTTAATATAATTATCATTATTATTAGAAATTTTATAAGAATAAATTCCTGTAAATGATGTATTTGAAGTAATTGGACTTAATCTAACCACACCATTTGAATTATCAGCACCATTAAAATTATTTTTATTATAATGCTTATGTTTGTCTTGAATAATAAAAGTTTGAGGTTCAAATTTATATTGAGATTGAATTCCCCATATTGGTTCATATAATTCAAGAGTTTCTGTTAAATTATTTTCAGTTAAATTATATGCTTTTTTTACATGTGCTAATAATTGACCTTTATCAAATGTAAATATTGTTCCGTTTAATGTAGCTTTAAATCCATTAATAAGATTATTTCTTCCAGAAGAAGTATTAATATTACTCATATTTTTAAAAATCATAGAATTTTCATCTTCTGAAACACATAACAACCCATTTTCAGAAGATTCTGGTATATATCTTTCAAATCTATTAAATTTAACTTTATTCATATTAATATCCTTCAACTTTCCAATTTTGTGCACTTATTGTCATACTAGTTGTTGTTACATTAGTTGCACCTCTTTCTACAATGACAGGTATATTATCAAATGCAATAGGGAATGTCGGATTAGCTAAATTACCCCATTGTTCTTTCCAGCCATCACTCCATACACGATAACCTGTTGTACCTAATGATTCTAATACAATAAATCCGTGCATAAATGATTCATATAAATCTTGCTTAGGATAAAAGAATTTAGTATTATTATTTAAATCTGTTTTGTAAAATCCTAATTTTACGCCATAAGTATATCCATCTGGCATTTCTGGATATTCATCAGCAGTAACAATTATTTTAGCTTCTGGATTTTCTTCATTTTCTTTACCAATAACAAAAATATTATAATATGTATCTGGTAATCTATAACCTTTATATTTTCCAATAATTTCAAATCTACCAATTGACACAGAAGCATTACCTTTTGAAGCAAAACATTCATATTTTATTGATTTATATAAAGTATCGTTATATTTTGATTCAAATTCATTCCATGAATTAACTGTTTGGTTTTCTACAAATGTATTAATGTTATCAATATCTACTATTGTTTCCCATTCATCATTCATTGTTAAACCATATATTTTAAAAGCTATCATAACAGCATGAGTATCAGTTTCTGTATTATTTCTATTTTGAATAGCAAATTTTTCAACTATAAGGGGATACATTAAATTCATTTGCATCCATTTAGGTAAAGAAGTTTCTGTACTATGCCAACAATCTTCACCATTTGTATTAGTTCCATCAAATGCTTTCCAAGGTTCATAACCTTCAATATTATCTTGTGCACTTACAGTTAAATATGGTGATGAATTATTACTTGTTAAAACAGGCTGCTTCCATAATTTTGTTATAATTTTATCTGCACAACCACCATTATCAATACTTAAATTAGTATCAACAGTTGCTCCCAAAATTTTTAATTTATATTGTTTACCATTAATAATGGGACTAATAACTTCACCATCTGTATATGTCAAATTACTGTTTGACATAGATGTAATTTTAAAATTAGAAACAATATCAGAAGAATTAATAAAAGAACTAAAATAATATTTGTCAATAAATTTCAATTCATTATTTTCATTAATAATATATTTTCCTGTATTATTTTCTAATTCAGGAAAATCTTTAATTCTTGATGTTTTAATTTTATTGTAAGGAGTTAAAGCCATTTAATTATCCTTAAAAAGAATCGTCTATTTTATTTAATGATTCAAGTTTAGACTCTTTAATTTTTTTATTTTGATATGCAGTTTCATAAATTTCAGAAAGAAATTTAATTAAATCAATTAATTCTTCTTTTGTAAATTCAACTACATTTTTTTCTTTACCAGAAGCATCCCAAATTTTCATTGGTTTATCATCAAAATATTTTGGTAATAATTTAACATAGTCATTAACATATTCAGGAAGATAGTAATGTTTATTTGTATATTGAACTGGACATTCACTTACAATAAATTTAAATTCTTTTTCTATTTCTTTATATTTGTCTTCTTTCCATGATTCTAATGTAATAGTTGAAATAGGAAAACCATTTGAATCAGCAATTATACTACGACCATTAGAAGCATCATTTAATAATTCATTATAATATTGTTCAGTAATTTCCACAGCATTTTCAGGAATATTATAATGAATTCCTTCAAAATAAAAGCCATTTTTATAAAAAATTTTCATATTAATATCCTTTTGCTACCCAAGAAACATTTGTTGTTACTGATGTTCCAACAGTAAATCCTGTATTTGATTTTGTTAATATTTTTTCTCCATTAGCCATCACATATAATAAATTATTATATGGTTTTGGAAATGTTATTTGACCGTTTGTAGGAACAGTATCACCCCATTGTTCTATCACTTTAATTGGTTTATTATCTACTGTATTCATTATTACAGTTTGAATATAATTTGAATAAACTTCTCCTGATATTGAACCATTTATAAATGAATCTTTAATATCTTTATTAGGATATATATCAACTATATCCCAATTAGAATCTGTTTTAAAAGTACCAATTAAAGCATATTTAGTATAATTAGTTGGAAGATGATTTACAAATTCATTTTCGTCATAATATGAAGTTGCAATATCATTTAATGTTCCGTCTGTATTACCAATTGCATAAATGTATAAAAATGAATTTTTAGAAAGATAATTTATATAATCAGCTGTAATATCAATTTCATTTGCACCAACAGCTTGACCATAAGAATTTTTAATTGTTAAACCAAATGTTTTTCCTGCCACAGGATTTGGAATAACAACATGGGAATGACCATAATCTTCATCTAATGCAGTAAATGATGCTACTATATTTGAAGAATTATCAACCCATAAATCAATATCTTTTGAATGGTTATTAACACCAGAAGTTTGGTTATAAAAATCAATTTCTTTAACTATAAATTCATATGGTAATGTATATTCCCAAGTTGCAGTTGTATTATTTGCTAACCAACCATTACCAGTACCATGTAATCCATCCATAGCTCTATAACCTTCACGGTCAGTTTGAGCTTCACTTGTTGTAATAATACCATATGGTGTTGTATTAGAAGTCATTACAGGTGGTGTCCAAGAATCTGAACCAGTTCCAATCATACATCCAGATTCATCACCTCTTGCAAATTCTTCATTAGGATTTTTTGTTATAGTAGAATCTATATGAAGCATTATAGATTTATCTTTAGCCATAACTGAACCAGATTCAAAAACAATTTTATCATTTTTTGTTTTTGTCATACCTGGATATTCAATTTCTTTTGTTCCTTCTATAACAGATGCTTTAAATCCTTCAACAGTATTTCTTACTCTTACTTCTGAAGATAATTTTGAAGGTGATACCATATCAAAATCTGTTTCAAAAGAATTTACTCTAATAATTTTATTAGCATTATTATTAAATGTTGTTAAAGTTTTTAAATTTAATAATTCAATAACTTTTGAATTATCAACTAAATCATAACCAGAATTTGATTGATTTGAAATTAAAAATTTATTTGGTTCAGTTGGTGTTGGAATTTCAGAATGTTGTAATACAGCATTACCAAAAATAATCACCTCAATTTCTGCACCAGCTTCTATTGGTTCAACAAAAGTAATAATTTTACCTGTACTATCTAATGTATAATTGTTTGATTGTAATAATGTATTACCAACATTAATTAAAACATCACTTGTTCTATATATACTTGTTGGTAATGTAATACTACTTAATTCTTGTTCAGCTGTATAAAAATATGAATTTTTAACATATCCACAAATTAATTTCCAATTTTCTTTTTCAAATGTTGATGAAGAAATATGTCTATTAATACATTGATATATTGAACCATCATATATACAAATATTACCAACTGCAAATGAGGTATTTGGTGACCAATCTTGTATATTAACTTTATTGTCATAAGTATCTAAAACAACATTACTCATTACCATAACTTCAACAATTGAATTTGCTGGTATTGGATTTATAAATTTAATTGTTTGACCGTCTGGCTCTAAATCATAATTTTGTGATTGTTGTAAAACACCACCAATATTAATAATTAATACATCTTTATTTGGAACTGATTCTGATAATTCAATAGTATCTGTTGAAGTTTCTATATCAAATAATTGTCTTTTAGAAGACCAACCTGCAATTAATTGCCATTTACTTGCGTCAAATACAGCACCAGAAGTATGTGCTTCAATACATTTAAATAATGAATTATCATATACACAAAAATCGTCAACTTGATATTCAATAGAAGGTTGCCAATCACTAATTTTTACTTTATCTATACCCGAAATTGTAAATTCTGGATATTCACCTTCAATTGTAATATTAGAACCTTCATTTAATTTAATTATTTTATCAGGTAAAGTATTTGTAATTGTTAAATCATCACCAATTTTAATACCATTTCCTGCTTTATAAGGGTCTGTTTGACCATATAAAATAACATCATTTGATTCTGGGTCTAATTCTACAATAATTTTATCATTACCAGCTTTAATATTTTCTTGTTCAACGAATTTTGATACATCAGGAATATTTGCTCTAATATAAATTTGTTTAGAATCTTCTATTGGTGTAATTGTAATTGTTGTATCTTCTGGAATAATGTCTTTACCAGTTAAAAATTCATCGGTTGGAACATCACCTGTTGAAATTGTAAGATTATTTGTTCCAGTTTCTTGGGTAATTGTAATATTAGCACCAGCTTTAATATTTTCAACTGTTAAATTATTTGCTGTTAATTCTTTAACACTTTCTTCTGTTAAGTGAATTGATTTATCATCAATATGTTCTTGAACAGTTGCATCAATTTTACCAGCATCAACTTTTGTCACATCTTCAACAATAGTTGCAAGAGTTTCAGGGTTAATTTTTTCATAATTTTGAGCATCTTGTTGGATAACTAATTCAGCAATTTTCTTATTGTCAATAATACCAGCCATTTAAAAAATCCTCGTTATAAACTTATAAAAGTATTTATTGAAACGAGGATTGTATAGTTTGAATGTATTTATTAAATACATTCAAAGGGTAAAATTCATGACTGATATTAGTAAAGTAAATGTTGATAGAATTGAAGGATTAGAAGAAAAACTTTCTGTTATTGTAAATCAAATAACAGAATTAGAAAATAAGTTATCTAATAAAAATTATGTAATACAATATCCAACTATTACTGAAACAGGAAGAATAGCAATTCCTGCCAATACTGATTATACATTAACAGAAAATTGCTGGGTATGGTGGGGAAATACTACTTATACAGGAAATAGAACTTTTTATATTAATGGTATTGTAATAGGAAGGTCATATGGTAATTATGGAAGTTGGGAAGAATTTAATTCTATGTTTATTCCATTAAAAGCAGGAAATGTTATTAGACATACAGGAGATAATTCTTTATGTTACATTTATCCTAATTAATAACAAAGCTCCCAATTAGGGAGCTTAACTTATTTATGTATTATTTCAGTCGCAGTCATTTCTATTGCAAGGATAACTGTATCCCCACTAAATATAAGGCATTTATCCGTTAGGATTAAGCAGCCATTACATTGTAGTTATAATTAACGTTATCGTTAGCGTTTATTTTATTTTGAACCGATATTGGTGGTATCTCGCCAGAAGTCTAAACTAATCTTTACTAACCCCAGTCAACCCTATTTCAACCCCATAAAAAGGTGGAACTTGGTATTCAACGGCATGCACACTTTTAATACCTTACAATAGTTATCTTTTTATCTTGCGTTTCCATTTCGTTCCATAAAAATGGTGGAGCTGGTGGGTATCGCACCCACGTCCTGAAATTTTATTTCATTGTTTTCTATCAACTTCAAGATTATTTATAAACTAATTAATTTTAGTTGTCAATAAAATAATTTATAATATATATGATTAATTCCAGCTATATACATTATTAACAAATGATAAATTAGGTGTTTCTTGATATAAATCTGTGCAATCAATAAATGATTGTGTTAAAATATATACTAATGCTTTATATTCTTTATTAGAAGTTAATGATTTAACTTCAATAAAGCCCCTATCATACATTACTGGATAACCTTCTAAATAATCCAATACTTGTGTTACACCTTCTAAAGGAACAGAAAATAATTCTCCTTTAAATTGACTTTTGCCACTAATAATACCTGGAAAAGCATTTCCAACACCAACCATTTGAAAATTAGAATTTTTTGAAATTACCTCATCAATAAATTCTCCACCAGCAGATTCCATATATGGATAATTATATTTTCCTCTCATTAATGTGCCATATGTCATAACTAAAATATTTTTATCAGACATCATATAACCTTTCTTTAATTCTTCTTAATAATTTATCAATAGAATCAAAAAAATGATAATCATATCCATAATCAAGTATATATTGTTCGTGAAAATATCCATCACAATTTAATTGATTTTCAATTAATTTAATTGCTGATAATTGTTCTCTACAAGTAATACAACGATAATTAACCATTAATGTTTTTTTTGTATTAACAATTCTAATCCAGCCTTCATCAAACAATGATACTTCTTCACAGGTTTCATTATCAATTTTTTTACCTAATAATGATTCTATAAATTGTTTATGACCAAAATCATTAAAAATAGTATGGATTTCTCCTTGTGGAGAAATCCAAAAACCATAAATGTTAATCATTTAAATTATTCCCATTATTGTTCTAATTCAAAATCATCATTTAAATCATGCTTATAATATGCAGAAAATTTACTTTCCATTTCATTAAATAATTTTTCTGATACTTTTCCAGAATCTAATAAAATTTTTTTAATTTCTTCATAATTTCCATTACGCATACTATAACCTATAATAGATAATATCATTTTATTATCTATTTTGTCAATAAAATTTATAAATTCAGGAAATCTATATAAATATTTTGACAATAAATTAGAAATTTCTTTTTTATCTTCATTATTTAATTTACTAATAGCTCCATTTAAATATTTGGTAGAAAATCCAGAAAATATTATTCCTTTAATATAATTTGAAACCATATTAAAGTGATATTGCTTATCAATAATATTTAAGAAATATTCAATAGTAGCATATTCAGTTATTTTTAATGCAGTATCAATATATTCAGGATAATCTTCAAATAATTTAGGATTAATATATGGAATTAATACAGTAATTCTTTTCTTTATTTCATTTTTATCAAGTCCATATTTTGTTTTTAATAATCTATTCAATGTTCTATCAGAAGTATTATAAATTGCGTCAGAAGATGCTTCTGTATATATTTTTGCAGGAATATATTTGTAAGCAATATCATTAATTATTTGAGGATAAACCGAAAAATTGCTTTTAAGAGAATCAATTGTTTTTCCAAGTCTTGAAGTATTAAATAATTTTTGAATAACTTGGTCTAATGGTCTCTTTTTTGAACTTAAATTTATTAAAATAGATGGATTATTTTCTATTTTTGGTAAAAGTGAATTGATTGTTTCATCGCTCAATTGTTTTTTATCTTTATCTATTACAAATTGGGGAAAATTATAAATTGGCTTATTATTATTTCCAATAATTAAATTTTTTAAATAAATGTCTTTATTCATACCATTTATTTCTTTTTTATCTAATGCTGTTGTCATCCAATTAACAACTTTCCATAATTGTTTATAAAAATCAATTATAATTTTTTTATCTTCAGAATCTAAAAAGTCACGAGGACCTCTCCATTCTAACGTTTTATTATCATGAACATTCAAAATTGAATATTTGTCAGTATTTAATAATTTAATAATATCATTAAAATCAAAACTATGAATAGCATCTTTTAAATCAGACAAATATTCTCTATTTGACCAAGTAGTAATAAAATTATAATTAACATTATCCCCATTTGAAGATATGGTATTAAATTCTGAAAATAATTTTTTTGCTTTATCATCTAATGATAATTGAGATACAATCCAAGCTGCATCTTCACCAGTAATTCCTTGATATGATAAATGATGGTGAAAACCACAAGAATCATTTGTTTTAAAATATCCTAATGATAATCCTTTATTTAACATATTAATAACTTTTTGGACATTTTCAACATTAAATGTTAATACAGGAGAAGCATATTCAAATGTAGATTGAAAATCTATATCATCAATATTATCTGTTTGAAAATTTTCAAACAATTCTCTTAGTGACATTTCTTCACCGTCATAGTAATAATATGAGGCACCATCTTCATCTTCATAATATTGAACACAACCAGGAAAAACTTCAATAGAAGAATCCCAATGAAAATCTCCACCATTACCAAAATATGATTCAATAAATTTTATTACATCATTAGAAGAACTGCTCATATTATCAGTATCAAAATTTAATCTACCATCTGCTACTGCTTCTAATTCAAAACCGAATGTAAAATCGGTTGTTAATTTTTTTTCAAGCAATAATGTTTCATTAATCATTTTTAATCCTCTATATAATCTGAAATTTTTTTAGAAACAGAATCATTTAAATTTGCATATATATTTCTATTTCTTGAACATAAAGCAATTAATCCTTTAATGTCCAAATTATTGTTATCTATAATTAATGGAGCTAACCAAGTGCAATATGGTTTTTCAAATAATGCTGCTATCATTTTATAATTCCATTGATTTATTTCATTTTCTTTTAAAGTATTTTGTAATAATTCCAAAACTACTTTTACATTAGTAAATGGTTTTCTTTCTTTTTTATAACCATATTTAATTACAAACATTAAAATTTTAAACTTTTGTTCATTAGTGTAAGAAATGTTTTTAATGTAATATAATATGCTGGTTAAAAATCCTTCACGAAGATTATAATTAGAATTATAACATTTTACTAAACAATTATATAATATTTTAAATGGAATTATTTGTCGTGATTTATTTTCAACATTAAAACCAATAGCATCTATTTCTTTAGAAATAATAGAATTTATTGCATTAATTGATTTATTTATATCACCATTCATATTATTTTCTATTATTTTAAATAATACAGATTCATTTATAAATTTTTTAAAATTAGATAAAACACGCATTACCATATCTATGTCATCTGGAAAAGCAATTGAAGATAATTCATATAATTTTGTAGCAAATTGTTCTTCATTAGCAATACCCATATCATATAAACTATCCACAACATGTCTTATCAAGTTATATTGATTTTTTATTATTGGAATTAAACCTTTCTTTTCTTCCATAACAAAATTATAAAATATTTCAGGATTTTGAGTAAATGCTCCTAATAATCTTTTAGAGATTACTGCTCCTCTTTCTGTTTTGTATTGTAATGGTCTATCATGATAACCATGTGTTCTAACTAAAAATTCTAATTCTCTATCTTGAGAAGGATTTTCTTCTTTTGCTTTCGTCAATTTATCAAAAAAAGTTTTTTTATCAATATCAGTATTAAGAATTGTTTTTCTTGCTTGATATTCAATTACTTTACTGATATAAGTATTAAATTTTTTATAAAAATCTTTAATTACTTGCAAATTGCCATCATTTAAGAAATTACGAGGACCTCTCCATTCAATAGTTCCATATGGGTGAATTCTAAATAATCTATATTTGTCATCAGACAAATAATATAAAACACGAGAAAAGTTATCATTTTCTATACTGTATTTTATATCATTTAATTCATCGTCTGGAGACCATCTTTGACTTGTTAAATTAATTCCATCTACTGAACTCATATAATCACGAAAATCTGTATCCATACAAAGATTTACATATATCCAAATCATATCTCTTTCTGTAATACCTTTATATGATAAATGATGATGGAATCCACATGATTCATTAGTATAAACACCAATTCTATCCAAATTATATAACATATTAATTACACGATTAAAATTATATGGCGTGCATTCTAAAACAGGTGAAGCCCATTCAAATGTATAATCATCATATTCTTCTGTTTCAACAGAAGGGTCATTATCAATATTTCCATATTTTTTCATTTTTTCTGGAACACCAGTATTAAGCAAATCATTTAAACTATTATCAATTGCTTGTGCTAATTCACCAGTAACTTCGTGACTATCATCAGGGTCTAAATCATATTTTTCATCATCCATAGTTTCATCATATTCATTTTGATATTGTGAATAAGCATATCCTTCAGCACATGCTTCTAATTCAAAACCAAACGTAAAATCTGATTTAAGTAAATTTTCATTTAGTAACTTTTTCATATTAAATCCTAATTTGTTAATTTTCTATACAATTTATTAACTAATTTTATCATTCCTGATTTAACTGGTTCTTCTAATCTTTCATCTTCTATAATAGATTTATTCATTTTTTCAAATATATCTTTATATATAGAAAACATTATATTATTCTTTTTACCTACGTCAAGCATTTTATTAATTTTTAATAATCTTATATCTTTACCAATGCCATGATAATTTTCTATGACAGTTTTATATATAAAATTATATAAATCATCTTCAAAAATATTATTTTTATTATTAATATATGCTGAATAATTTATTATATTGGTATGATTTTTGAAAAAATCAATCCAATAAAAATGACCTATATCATCTTGATGCTTAATAAAAAATTTTTGTGCACCTAATCTATTATTATTACTAATTTCAGACATAAATTTTGTAATAGCTGTCTTATTATCAATATCAAGTAAAAATTCTAATATTATAAAGGCTTCTTCTGACGAAGATAATTTAAATAATTTTAAAGAAATATTTGTATAATAGTAAGATATATTAAAAAATACATATAATAACTGATTATCAATTAATTTAGTTAATAATTTTTTAAAAAAATTATTATTTTCATACATATAATCTATATCTAATATTTTAAGATAATTAAATATTACTTGAGATATTTTTTCATCATTTGTTGTTTTATATAATTTTAATAATTTAATTAATCTATCAGGTGAATTATTTTCAACATCTTGATGAACATATTTTCTTAATATTTTTCCTTTTTCTTTTTTATTAAAATCTTTAATTAAATTATTTTCTTCATAATTTTCACCATATAATAATTGAAAATAATTATTTTTTGAAATACCTAAAATATCATTTGTAGAAATAGCTTTACTTATCCATAATATAAATTCATATAGTAATTTAAAAAAATGTTTAACACTATTTATATTATAATAATTCATAAAATTACGAGGACCTCTCCATTCAATTGTTCCTTGTGGATGAATATGAAATGCCTTATATTTGTCAGTTGTAAAATATTGTTTTAATGTTGAAAAATCAGATGATTTAATAGCATATTGAATATCAAATAAATCATCTATATCTGCATATCTATCATCATAAAAATCTAATCCTTCAAATTTTGTCAATTTATAAATCAATTCTGGATTAATAGATAATTGAGAAATTATCCATATAACATCTTTATCAGAAATATTTGGAAAAGATAAATGAACATGAAAACCACAAGTTTCATTTGTATAATATCCACTATTCATTAAATAATCTAATCCTTCAACGCATTGTTTAATTGTTGATGGATTAAATTGTAATGTTGGTGTTGCCCATTCAAATGAAAAATCTTCATCATAATTTGGTTCTAATGAGCCATCATATTTTATTATAATATCATCTTCAGACATTTTAAAACCATTAGCAATGTCTTCTTTTATATTTAATTTAATATCATCTTCATAATCTTCTGATTCCCAACCTTCTTTATAAAATGCTTCTAATTCAAAGCCAAATTTAAATTGTGAAGAAAGATATTTTTCTAATAAAATATGTCTCATTAAAACAACTCCTTAATACATTTATTTATAATAAAATCCCTTCTATTATTTAAGTTTAGAAGGGATTAAAAATTAATATATTTGAAGTATATTTTTAATTTCTATTAAACAAGCTATTAAATTTATATCTGTATAAGCAACAGTTTCATGCTTATATAAATATTCAGCAATTTTAATTAAAATTTTATCCCAATCGTTTGAATTTGAAGATAAAAGTTCTAAATGATTATACATAAATTGATAAAAAATAGTAATTTCTTCAGCTGATATGGATTCGGAAATTAATTTTTTCAATGAAAATAAATCAAGTTTTTGAAAATTATTTAATATATTTGTAAATTTATCTAATGAATAAGATTCCCCTGAATTTAATGATGATAATTTATTATCAACTGTATGAGCTGTAATAGCATTTAAACAAGCTCTTAAATCTGGATAATAAGTTTCAACATATTTAACAATTACATCTGTGCTATCAAATGTAATACCTTCAGAAGCTAATATTGTAACGATTCTTGTTACAAATTCATTAAAATTTAAAGAATTAAAATGAAATACTTGACATCTTGAAATAATAGCTTCATCTATTTTTGAAATATCATTAGTAGTAAAAATAAATCTACACCAATTAGAATACTGCTCTGTAACATATTTTAATGATGCTTGAGCTTGTTTAGAAGCTCTTTCAAATTCTTCTAAAATAACTAATTTAAAATTATTATACATTGGTGGAACAGATGCATAATCAATAACTTTACGCATATCATCAATAGAAGTTTTATCTGAAATATTAATTCTTATATAATCAGATAATCCAAGTTCATTAATTAATACATTAATACTTGAAGATTTTCCTGTTCCAGGATGACCATAAAATAATAAATGACTATCTATATTTTTCGTAGAAATCCAACTTTTAAATTTAGTTTCATATTCATCATTTATAAAAACTAAATCATTTAATTTTACTGGTCTATATTTTTCAGTTAATAATTGGCTCATTTTCTATAATCTCATCAATTAATTGTTTGATATGTTTATTAAATTTTTCTAATTTTTCTAATTTTTCTAATTTTTCATTATCATTATACAAAGTAAAATCATTTATTTCATTAATAATTTTTGCTGGGGATAAATTATGAAATGCACACTCATTAGTATAATGAAAACCAGTAAGAGCATAATCTAATACTTGATAATTGGTATTAACATAACCTGTACCAAAAGGTACAATATATATTGGTAAATTTTCATTTAACATTGTTTCTAAAATTTTACCAGATATTGTAACAGAAATAGTTTTAGCCAATATCCATAATTTATTACCATCAATTTTAGAATCAATTATTTTAAATGCTTCTTTATTTTGATAACGAAAATCAACGCAATCTTCAGTTATATTATAACCATAATAATTTTGATTTCCAGTTTTAATAGACTGCTGAATTGTTTGATTTATGGCGTTCATTGTTTCATATGAATAAATTCTATCATTTGAATTAAGAACATCTGCTTCTAAACAAGCTGCTTTAAATAAAACCATTAATCCTCACTTACATTTTAATAAATTAATATTATTTTCGTCAACATCTGCAATTAAAAATGCAGGACTTTCTTTAATTTTAAAACCATATTCTTTATCAATATATTTAATAAAATCATGTGGATTAAAATTTGAAGAATTTTCTCCAATTTTATAAACATCACTTATATAAAAAGAAAAACAATCAATTTTTCCATTTATAAATTTAATTGAATATACATCAAAACAATAATTATAATTTTTATAATTAAATTCAAAATAATATTTTTTATTAATATCAAACATAAATTATTACCTAAACACTATTAATGTTCCGATTATTAATACAATCAAAGAATAAAATATATATTTTAATGTTTCTAAAAAAGACATTTTAGTTTTTTCTGGTTTATGCCATTCATCCCAATGTTTCTGAACAAAACATTTTAATTCAGTATCATTTGGTAAATGGTCTTTGCCAAATAAAGCATATAATTCTGGATATTTTCTTTTATCAAATATTTTATTTGGTGTCCATTTAATAAAAGATTCTGGAATAGCTCCATCAACCGTCATTGTAAAACCAATTGGAATTACATCTTCTATTGGTTCATTGGTATCAAAATTCCACAAATCTTTTCTTTTAGTTGCTTTAATAACAGTAATTCTTTCCATTGTGTATTCCTTTATGTATTATTAAATATACCAAATACTTTTTCTTTTTCCCAACAAGCAACAGAACCGTCTTCACGACCATCAGGAAGTTTAAAATATCCTGTTTCTCGTAAAACATCACCTAAAGATGTATATACAAAATGCCAACCTTGTTCTTTTAATTTATTTAGTTTTTCTTCTGATTCTTTTAAATAATCAATCCATTCTTGATTAAATGGAAGACCATATTTTTCAGAATCTTCTTTTTGAACTTGAATTTCTTCTTCAATAGTTCTAAAATTATCAGGAACACATAAATCTGGTTGTTCGGTATATACTTCCCATTCTTCAAAATCAGGGTATTCTTTCATTCTTTGATGAATTTCTTTTAATAATGTTTTAACCTTCATTTATACCCTTTTAGCATTAATTGTTTTACCATCAGCTGCAACTTTTGTAATTTCAAATGGAATTCCAGAATCAGAAAGGAAAATCAGCCCTTTTTTAACAATACTTGGAAATAACCATTTTCTAAATTCCATTTTATTTTTATTGAAATAATACAATGGTTCATAATAATATTCTAATTCTTTTGCATTTTCATTAGAAATTACAACATGATAATTTACTGCTAATTCTTTTTTAAAAATTTTTCTTAACCAATTAAACATTTTTTATCCTTTATTTCTTCCGTTTTGGTTCTGTTAATGATTCAATACCAACTAAATTATGATGACACCAAATTGGAAAACACCATTGTAATAATATTGTTTGACAATATTTTTTATACTTTCTCCAAGATATTTTATTAAAATGAGTTTGAAAATATAAAAATCAGGATGTTCTTGACAAAAAAATATCATAATCAATTTCCCTGCTTAAATGTCTAAAAGCATATTCTTCACTAAAAATATTATATCCAATATGGTCTTCAAACATTGTTTTTTTATATTCTCTTTTAGAAAATATATCTTTTAAAATATCATAAAGTCGTATCATCAATAATTCCAAATTCTTTTAAATGTTCTGGCATTACTTTAGAAACAGCCAATACACCATTTTTATATGATTTAGGAGAAATATACCACATTTTTTGTATTTGTCCTTTAATTTCCATAAGCATAGATGTACTCCAATGACCATGTTTAATTAAAATCCAATCTCCAATTTCAATATTTTTAATATTATCTGCTTTATATTTAACTTTAGCCCAACGAGGACGAGCAAATCTTCCTTCATAGTCCATTTGTTCTTTCATTAAGATAAGCCCGCCTTTTGTTGTTCTTTCTCCATATTCTATATTATTAACATATAAAGAATCAGGTAAGCATATAATTTTTTCAGGAACTTCAATTCCAAAATCAATCATTATTCGCCTTTCTTTAATTCTTCAATATCTTTTTCAGTTATATCTTCATATACAGGTGTTTTTTTAGTTTTTGGTTTAGCTTTCAATTCTTCAATTGTTGTTTCATGTAAAGATTTAATTTCTTCTTCTACACTTTTCATTGAATCTTCTTTTAAATTAACACTTTTAACTTGATGTTGATTTCCTTCGTAATATTCAGCTAATTGTTCTTCACGAGTTTTAACAATTTTACCACCTTTACCTAAAATATCACCTCTACCATTCATATGAGCATTTCCCAATGCTACAACTTTTTCATATTTTTTAGCTAAAGAAATCATATCAACTTCTTTACCTCTATAACTTCTTGCCATATATTCTCCTTATTCTAAGCATTTGTTTATAATTTTATAAAAATTACATGAATCTGTATTATTTTTATAATCATTTATAGCATTTTTTAATTCTTCATGATTATCTTGTAATTTACATATTAACATTTTGCGTATATTTTCATCAATATTTAAACCACATTTTTTATGTTCAATATCATCAATTAAACTATCAATATTAACAAAACGTCCTCTATTAATGTTATCATTAATATGAGCTATAATAGGTATATTAATATCTTGTGAATTTAATATTAAAATATTAGAAGTTTTATTTTCATATTCTTTAGACATATAACTATAACTTGTTATAGTTTCAACATTGTTTATTTTTACTGTCATATCATCTGAAAAATGTTCTAATATTTGTTTTAACATTCCAACTGTAATCATTTTTATTCACCTTTAATAAACATTCCGCAATGACATTTACCTGATTTTTCCATATCTTCTTGAACAAATACACAAGGACATTTAATATCTTCTAATTCTTCTGGTTTTGTTTTTTGATAAATTGCATATTTACAAGGACAATAACCATTGCATTTATTAACAGCATCATACATTTTATCAAAAATTTTGCCTAATTGATAACCATTTTCCTCTGCATATTTTTTATACCATTCTTTTGTATGTAAATTATTCATTATTAACAACTCCCAAATCTAAATGAATAAAAATCTTCTGTATAATCATTAACATAAAATCCATATTTTTCCAATTTATTTTTATCTTCTTCGGAAACATCTTCTGGATTAACAGCTACATGTAATTCATCATGACAGCACCAAACAGGAGAATATTTATTTGTATATTTTCTAAAAATTTTTAATGCTTCAATTAAGTCATCCATTAATTTTCTCCAAAAAGTATAGTCACTATACTTCAATAATATAGTGACTATTGAATGATGTATTTTCTTTATAATGTTCATATCCCCTTGGATTACATATAACACGACAATTACCAATCATATAGTCAGAATTACTGTGTATATGTCCATGACACCATAATTTAATATTTGGATATTTCATTATAAAATTTTCCAAATTACTAGCATAAGAAGCACTTGCCTTATGACCAACATACATATTAGAAATTGATTTTTCTGATGGAGCATGATGAGTAACTACGATAATTTTCTTATCAGGATATTTTTCACATGCTTCTCTTATTGCATTTTTTGTTTTGTAAAACATCGTAATGCAATTTTCTGGACGAAGTTTTTTAACAACTAAACCATTTTCATGTTCAATTTTAGTATCAATAACATTATAATGGTCATAAGTAAAATCATTCATATATGATAAAGCAACTTGCTTATCATAAAAATGAAATGCTTCACCATTTAACATATAATCAGTCCATAATATTCCACCAACAAAAACATAATCTCCAATTACTTTATAATTATCATATAGATATGATACATTACTATCAATTGGAAAATTTTTTTCCAATTCTTTTTGAATATATTGAACCGAATGCTTTTTTGTTCCATAACCAATATGATTACCTTCTACAAAAACACCATTTTTAATATTTTCATTTATCCATTTAACAGTATCATTCATATATCCAGAAATATCTCCTGCCAAAATAGTAAATGTATCTGAATCAGGTAAACTAAAAGGAGATAATCTATTAATATCTAAATGTAAATCTGAATATATTTGTATTTTCATTTTTTCCTCTATTTTTCCAAATTAACTTCAAAAATTGGGTCTGAAAATTCATATCTTTCAACAAAAGTTTCAAATAAATCATCTCTTGTTTCATACATTTTTCTTTGAACAGCGATATGAACTTTACTAAAACCTTGTTTACTCATTTGTTCAAGAATATTATTATAATAATTTTTATATTCTTCGTTTAAAACATCATCAATATCTTCAACAATTTGAGTTTTATTTACTTTTTTTGACATTTCTAACCTCTATAAAATTGTGTATATTATAATTATCATAAAAATATTAATATTGTCAAGATTTATTTTAGAAATTCTCTGACATTCAATTTATATTTTAATGAATCTACTAAATGTATTTTTAATAAGTATAATAAATATGAAGCACAAGAAGAACCACGTCCAACTCCAACAACCCAATCATTTTCTTTTATTTTATCTGATAAAAATATACAACATCTTAAAAAATTATCAAATCCTTTTTCTTGATATATTTGTAATTCTTCTATAACTCTATTTTTTTCTTCTTCTGATTGACATAAATTTAAAAAATATTCATATAAATCAATATCATTATAATAATCTGGATAAAACCAAAAATTTTTTCTTTCTTCAACTGATTTTACAGATTGTGGTAATGTATAGTATATGTCATCAAAATTTTCATATGAATTTTTATTAAATGCCATAACATCAGGGTCATCTTTTGGAAATAAAATTTCTGAAGGTATTTCTCCGTTATATAATAATTCAATTAAAGCATTAGGAAAATATACAACATTTCCTTCATTATCAATAATTCTATTTCCTAAATTAATTATTTTTTCTTGCATTATATAAAATCTTCATATTCATCTTCTAATTCATCTTCATCTATTAACCCTTCTCTATATCTTCTATCTATTTCAGCTGTATATGCTTCATCAAGTTGTATAAGTTGTTGTATTATATCAGAAGATATATACTTTTTTTGAGCTAATGAACATTTATTAGAAATTTCTTGTTGTTTTCCTATTAACTCTTTGTTTGATAAATCTTTTAATTTATCAGTTTCAAAATAAATCATCGTCATAACAAATCCTTTATATCAATTGAAATTCAGGAGTTCTATTATCTTTATGATTATAGAAGTCAACAGAGAAATTGTCAATATTTGAATTATACATTGGTTTAAAATGAACTTCAAAAAATACAAATTTTCTTCCAGTCCAATATCCACCTTTATTTTCAATAGAATTTAAATTACTTAATGCTAATAAATTTGTATTTGGTTGTGAATAAAATAAATCTAAAGTTGGAAAATAATATGCTTTGGTATAATCTGAAACTTCTGTTTCAGACATTCTTCTCATATTTGTTTCATCAAATACACCTGTACTTGTAAAATTTTGAATTACTACATAAAAAATACCATTATATGTAAGAACATCGCCAGTTATATATGAATAATTCATTTCCCACTCTGGAATAGTTTTGGTTTTCCAAGCAGGAAGTGTTTCAATTGTAGAATCAAAAAATTGAACATATGGTAAAGAATTAATATCCTTAATGTCTTCATCATTAATATATGGTAAAACTATTTTTGTTGGATAACCAATATTTTCATTTTTTTCTGGTATATACATCCATGGTTTATCAATTTTTCCAATATGATGAACTTGTCCATTTAATATGATAAATTGACAGCTTGGATTCCAAGATAAAGTAAAAATAATATTTTCTTGTAAATTTTTTGTGCCTTTTTCATAAACAAGATATTGTTTATAATCAACATCAGTATTTAAATACTCTGTATATACTTGAACTGGTTGAATTACATAACGTTCAAAATTTCCATCAATTATTTCTTTAAAATCAGTTGTTGCAGCATCTCCTGCATTATATACATCTTCAAACGATTCTGTACTGGCAATACCACCATCAATATCTAAATTATAACCTTCTCTTTCCCAAGAAGCATAAACTAAATGAGCTGTTTGAGAAGGGTCATCTTTACTAATAGCATATACATTCATGTATATTTTCTCGCCATTATATACAGCATAATATGTTTGGCGTTCTTCATCCCAATATATTGTATATTCTGGATATGATGGATTTTCAGATACAATTTCTTGTGTTCCTAAATCATATAAAACATTATTATTTTGATTTTTTTCAACGTATATTTTTTGATTTAATATATCTCTTATTTCAGAAGTTGAAGATAAAGCTAATGTTGTTGAATCATTTTCAATAAAATAATATCTTGTAGAAGGATTATCTTGATATATAGTAGTAGAAGCAACATTTAATTCCATATATTTTTTAGTAGAAGAATCCATTATCATACCATCTTCAGCTTGCAATACTTCATATTTCATATTATTTTTAACAATGTATTTTCTTTGAAATACTTCATTTTGATATGTATATTCTTCAATATATATAGGTGTTGTATAATCAACTACTTCTAATGAATCTTTTTCATAGTATTGATTATTATTTAATATTTCAATATATATTTTACGATTTAAATATATTATATATCTTAATCCATCTCTTTTTTCAGTATGAATTGTTCCTGTTACTTCAACTGGTTCTTTTGTATATTCATTAATATATCCAGTTGGGCTTGTTTTTGAAGATAAAATATATATTTTATCACCATTAATAGTAACAGTTCCACCTGTTGAAGTTTCTTCTCTTAAACTTTTATAAAATGCCGAATAAATTATATTATCATTTTGAATATAATTTTTACGAATAGTATTTTCCCAAATTATATTTAATTGTTTATTAAAATATAACATTTGTTTTAATAACGTTTTATCAAAACAAGTTAAAGTACAAATATCAATTTCAGGATGTGTATTAATTTTATATAATGGATTTGAAGAATCATATGCGGTATTTCTATCAAAAGTTCCAACCAATGAATTATATTCCGAATCATATTCATGATTAATATAAAAATAACTTTTTACAGAATTTTTGCCTAATCCTTTTATAATTTCAAATGTAAAAGTTCTTTGTATAGTTTTATAGCCGTTATTTGCTTCAATAATGAATGAATGTGTTCCTAATTCTTGATAATCTAATAATCCAATAATTTCACCTTGACTATTAAAACTCAAACCAGTTGGCAATGTGTCAGTAACCAATGAAAATACAGCAGGATAATTAGTTTTAACTTCTAATTTAATTAATATATTTTCACCAATTTTATATTGACCTAACATTGGTTCAGTAATCCATGTAATATCATTTTCTTCGGATATTACATTAGTTGAAATCATAAAATCACGACTAACTTCATATGCACCATTACTTACTATAATATTAAAATTCCAATCTTGTGAATATTCAGTATTTAATTGACCTTCAATTCGTCCATTATCAGCATTTAATGATAATCCAGTAGGTAAATAACCAGTTTCTCCAAGTTTATAAATAATTGGTAAATCATTAGGGTCATATGCTTTAACAAGCATATCTGATACTTGTTTATAATTAAGTGTTCCGATTAATCCCGATTCAGTAATCCAAATAGGCTCTTTTAATGATGAAAGTTTAATTATTTTAATAGAAAAATCTTTTTCTAAAATTATTGTATCATCTTTTTTTACACCAATCTTAAAATAATACATTAATTCTTCAGGAACTTCTTCAGCAATACCATAAATTAAACCAGATTTATTTAAAGTTAATCCGTTAGGTAATTCACCTGAAATTTTAAAAAATGTTTCTTCACCTGTTGCATTTAATAATTTTAATTGTTGTGAAACATAAGAAGTTTCTGAAAATACAAATGTATCAGGTTGTGAAGAATCCCATTCAATAGATTTATTTTTAATAATAATTTCAAAATATCGGTCAGAATATTCTTCATTTAAAGAAGCTCTTAATGTAAAATAATATGATGTTGTTTCACTAACAATAGGTAATGAACCTGATAAACCATATCTTCCATCTCTTATTTTATATAAGGAAACTCCATATGGCAATTCTCCTGAAATAAGTTCTACTATAACTTCAGAAGGTTCAACTTCTATTATAATATCTTTTAATTCAGTTTCTTCATAATCATTTATTATGATGCCAGAAGGAGTAATCCAATTTATAGCCATTATATATTCCTAATTAAAATTTACCAGCATTTATAATATTTTGAATTTCTTGTAATGTATCAGTATCTAACATATCTCCACCACAATCATTACAATAAGGAACTTCATCACCATTAATTGTAATAACAGTTGGTTGTTGTCTTAAATCATGTTGTTTAAAACCTTTATCAAATGTCATTTTTGGTGCATTAACTAATTCATTGTGATGATAGCAATGATTTACTTTATTAATTGCATCGTTAATATCTAATTCTGTAAAACAACCTTGTTTCATAGGTTCAATATAGTCATCAATTTGATTTTCTTGATTATTATTTTCTTCTGTTTCCATATTTTTATCAGATTCTTGACCGTCATTTGCTCCTGCAACAACACAATCATAAACATCAATTGTTAATGGATTAACACCGTCATTAAAAGCAACTAATTTTTCCATTGCTTTGTGCATTGCAACATCATCTTTTGCATCTTCATGACACCATTCAAATAATCTCATTAATAATGAAAATGATAAAATTAAATTTTTTTCATTGGAAGAACTACATTGATTAATATTTTGTTCAAACATAATAAAATCTCCTAATTTATATAATAATATTTATTGTTTGAAAATCAATATAGTTTATTTGAGTTTGTTTTTATTTATTAAATAAAAACAAAGGAGATAATATGACTGATATTAGTAAAATTAAAAGTGATAGAATTGATGATGGAATTAAACCAGGTGATATTTGTTATTCATTAAGAACTGAAAAAGAAGGTTGGCTTCTTTGTAATGGAGCAAGTTATTTAACAACTGATTATCCTGATTTATTTTCTGTAATTGGTTATACTTTTGGTGGAAGTAATTCTCAATTTAATGTTCCAAATTATTCTGGTAAATTTTTACAAATGGATACTTCTAAAACCATAGGACAAAATATTGAAGCTGGATTACCTAATATTACAGGTGAATTAATGTATTATCGTAATAATGCATCTGCAATAAAAACAGGAGTATTTTCATCATCTATTTCAAAATCAGAATCATATGCAGGTAATACAAGTACAAATGGAATATCAATGACCCCTGTTTTTGATGCTTCTAAAAGTAATTCAATTTATGGAAAATCTAATACAGTTCAACCACCTGCTTCTATTGTAAATTACTTCATAAAATATTAATATCCACAAGCATACCAAAATGAACCATTTGAAGTATCACTTGCTTTACTTCCTGAAGAAAAATAAGTAAAATTATTTTTAGTTCTGGAATCCCATTTAATCCAACCATAAACCCAGCTACCAGAAGAATTATAAACTGTTATTGTCGGAATATATGTTGTAGTATTAAATGGTATTAAAAAATTAATTACCCCTTCATTAGCATTATTTAAATTAATAATAATATTTCCACCTTGTTCAATAAACCCATCAGACCATTTACGATACCATCTATTTCCATCTGTTGACGCTTCAATAACATATTTCATTGAATTAATTTTATTGGTTATTTCATCTAATTTATCAAGTAATCCATTAATTCTATTCATATCTATTTTACTAATGTCAGTCATATTATCCCCTTTGAAAGATATTTAATAAATATCTTTCAAAATATTAAAAAGCCGCTTATTAAGCGGCTTTTTATAAATAATTTAGTCAATCAAATTACATTCCCATTTGAGGTTGAGGTCTCATTAATTGCATAAGTTTTGAATTTTCTTCAACATCATCAATTACTAAACCTTCAACTGTTAATAATGTTCCAGCAACAGAAGAACCATTTTCTAATGCACAACGAACAACTTTTGTTGCATCAAGAATACCATCTTTAACCATATCACAATATGTATCATTTTTAGCATTGTAACCATAATTATATTGTGCTTTATCATTATATTCATTAAGTATCTTTTCAACAACTACTTCACCAGATTTACCAGCATTTTCAGCAATTGTTTTCATTTGTGCAGGCAATGAACGTAATACAATAGCATAACCTTCTTTTTCGTCTTCAGTCATATCAGAAGAAGAAAATTTGGTGCCTTCTAAATATGCTTTTGCTCTTACAAGAGATACACCACCACCAGGAAGAATACCTTCTTCTAAAGCAGCTCTAATTGCACAAACAGCATCATCTACACGGTCTTTCTTTTCTTTAACTTCAACTTCTGTTGCAGCTCCAACTTTAATAACCGCAATACCATTTGTTAAACGAGCAATTCTTTCACGAATTTTTTCTTTATCATATGAAGATTCAACATTTACTTCTTCTTCTTTAAGTTGAGAAACTCTTTCATTAATTTTTTCTTTTTCACCATGACCACCAATAATTGTAGTTTCGGTTGGTGTAATTTTAATTTTATCACAAGTTCCCAACATATCTATTGTAATATCTTCAACATTAACACCTAAACTTGTTGAAATAAATTGACCATTTGTTAATGTTGCAATATCTTCCATAATAAATTTACGAATATCACCAAATGAAGGTGCTTTTACAGCACAACATTTTAATCCGCCTTTAAGATGATTTACAACCAATGTTGTTAATGGTTCATTATCAACTTCATCAGCAATTAAAACAATAGGTCTTCCAGATTGAACAACTTGTTCTAATAATGGAACAATAGATTGCATTGTATTAATTTTACCATCATATAAGAAAATAAATGGATTATCAAATTCAACTAATTGTCTTTCTGGATTTGTCATAAAATATGGAGATAGATAACCTTGGTCAAATTGCATACCTTCAACAACTTCTAATTCTGTTGACAATCCTCGTCCAATTTCAACAGTAATTACACCATCTCTACCAATTTTATCAACTGCTTTGGCAATCATATCACCAATTTCCATATCATTATTAGCAGAAACAGTTGCAACTTGACGAATTTCTTCATTAGTTTTAATTTCTTTTGAATCTGTTTTCAAAAATTTTACAACATCTTTAACAGCTTTATCAATACCTTTTTTAATTTCAGTAGATTTGCGACCATTAGAAATTGACTTCATACCTTCTTCTGCAATAGATTTAGCAAAAATACAAGTTGCAGTTGTTCCATCGCCCGCATTTTTATTAGTTTTTTCAGAAGCCTGTAAAATCATTTTTGCACCTTCACCTTCTGCTCCTGCTAATGTTACTGCTTTAGCAACAGTTACACCATCTTTTGTAACTTTTGGAGCACCCCAAGATTCTTGTAATGCAATATTTCTACCACCTGGTCCAGCAGTCGTAGAAACAATATCAGCAACAGTTTTAAAACCTGCAAGCAATTTAGTTCTTGCTTCATCACCTTTAATTACTTTTTTAATTTGCATGAATAATTACTCCTTATAATAATTTTATTCAATAATACCTAAAATATCTGTTTGTTTCAATATTGTTCTTTCTTCATCATTAATTTTAACTAATTGCCCAGCTAATTTTGGAAAAATAACTCTGTCACCAACAGAAACTTTCATAGGAATTAAATTACCTGTATGAGGGTCAATTGCACCTTCACCAACTGCAATAACAGTTCCTGTGCTTGGTCTTTCTTTAATTGAATCAGGGATAACAATTCCACCTGCTGTTTTTTTTCTTTCTTCATCTTTAATAATCATAATACAATCAAATAATGGTTTAACTGTATTCCAATTTTTCCATACAACTTCCCAACCATCTTTGCTAGGAGAAATTTCAATTTTCTTTTCTTCATCTTTAATTGTATAAGCAATTTTCATATATTTTTATCCTTTCTAATAATAAAAAAATAAGCTAACCTTTTGATTAGCTTATTTTATAATATATGTGCATTATTTGTCAAAAATAAATTTAATTATTTTGTAGAATCTTCACAAAAGATTTCTCCTGTTTCAGAATCATAATATCCATATGGGTCAGATTCTAACTTTTTTTGAAGTTCAGTTTTATCTTTTCCACCAAAAACTTCATTAAATTTTTTCTTATTTTCTTCATGTTTCTTTTCTAAATATGAATTATAATAATCATCTTCGTAATAATCATTATAATACTTATAATCATTATCGTAATTATAATTAGAATATGAAGAACTACCATAATAGTATGAATCATAGTAATTTCTTGAAGATTCAGTAGAATAAGAATTACTTAACCAGCAACCTTCTTTCCATACACCAGAAGATTCATTAATAATTGACCAATTAAAATCCTTATCAATTAAAAGAATTTTATTATAAGAACCAATTACTTTACCAACATCTTCAATAAATTCTTTATCTTTGATAACACCAATACCTTCTTGTTCAATATAAGGTCTCAAGAAAGATTCAGTAAAATTCTTTGTATCAGATTTAGTGTCATCAATTTTACCAAAATCACTCATAACACCATTGTGCATTAAACACAAATCTTTATTAACAATGAAAGGATGGCAATTTGCAAGATTTACACCACCATGTGTTGCAAATCTAAAATGAATTGCAAATTCTTCTCTATCTTTAATTGTATCATAAATTTTATCTTTGCCTTTTGCAGGATTTACAAAACGTTCAATTTTGACTTTACCATTTTCATCTTTATAAACAACACCTACTGAATGAGGATTGTTTTCCAAAGCATTACAAAATCTTTCATAAGTCAAATAATTTTTAGCTGTTTTTGGTTTTAAAAAAATTAAGCACATATTTTATATTCCTTTTTGTCTATCATTAATCTTTACAAGTAATATATATCAACATTTTTATATTGTCAATAGAAAAATTAACTTTTTATTAACTATTTTTATATTTTCCTTCATATGTAATTGTAACTTTCCATATTGCATCAGAAAATCCATACTCATCTTTTGGACAAATTTTTTCTATTTCTTTAATTTTTTCATTATAATCACTATCAAATGCTTCTATAACATCACGAGAAACATCGTATAATTCTTCATCAGAATATTCTTTTTCAAATATTTTCATCTAATGTTCCTTTTTCTTTTAAATAAATCATTTGAGATTTAATTATATTTTTAGTTTCAGAATCAATTTCATCATAATAAACAAATGCCCAAGCACTTGCCTGATTTATTAAATGAATTAATGGTAAAGTTTTAAAAATATCATCATTAATATTTAAAATTTTTTTAACTGCTTTTTTTGTTTTTTCAAAACTCATTTATATTTCCTTTATATAAAAAATTAGCATTATTCCTAATGCTAATTTAAATCAAAATACTTGTCAAGAACTTTTTAATTCCATTGTAAATGCCAATAAAATGTATTACCTGTTACTTCATTAGTAACACGAGCAATAGAATATTTTTTAGTTGATTCAAAATAATCCATTACTTGTAACATTTCATCTTGTAAAACATTATTTTCTAATAATTGTTTCCATACTTGATAATATTTTTTAGACATTACTGGTGCGGACATTACAAAATTAATTTCAGGAATATTTGTATAATCATTACCACCATTTAATAATTGAACTTCAATTATCTTATCATTAATTATTTTAACAATAGCAGAAGCATTTCCTTCATTAAATACAACAGAAGTTGGATACATATATCCATCACCGAAATCATCTAAAATAATAGATTTAATTGTCCATAATAAATCAACATTTACTGGTAATCTTCCTAATAAGTATTCATTTAAATCCCATATTTTTTGTACTTGTTGCCAATGTCCATTTGGATAATCTGGTGTTATACCCATTTTAACATAAGAAGTAAATGGTTCATATTTTCCTGTATAATTAATAACATCATGAACATTACCAAATGTATCTTCTAAATAAATTGAATCAAATCTCCATTCATTAGAACAAATTAACCAGCTACCATTTACTTTAACTCTATAATTTCCTTCTGGATATATAAATAAATCTAATTCATCACCAAAATTATCACTTGGTTTTTCTGACCAATCATATTCAAATATAATATCTTTCCATGTATTATGACAACATTTATAAATTTTATGTTGTTTTCTATCTATAATATCACCATTTTCATCGGTAATTACTTCATTATAATATACTATGTCATAAGTTCTATATACAAATGGGTCTGGTCTTACAGAATCTCCTAAATCATATATATTTGGTGAAACATACCATCCACAATGTGTTTTAACCCAATTTTTTCCAAAAACATTATATAAAACAGTTCCTTCTAAACCAAAATTAAATGGTAATTTAAAAGAAACATAATCATATTGCTTGTTACTTAAAATCCAACCTTGTTCTGTTTTAATATAAACTTCATTTTGATTTTTAATGTATGCATCATAAAGATTACCAAATGCCATTGAAGGTAAATCTGATAATCCATATGTTTTTCCAATTGGATACCATTGAGTTGGTAATGCCGAAGTAATTCCTGTTGTTAAATCCTTAACCATTACTTCATTTTCTCTTGTAATTCTTAAATCTGAAATTAATCCATAATCTGAATCAACATCAAGCCAATTAGTCATATCTTTATATTGTAATTGAGCTGTATCAAAAATTTCATCAGTAAATTCTCCACGATTTAAAATTTCTAAATTAATAATATCACCATTACCATTAATTTCAATAACTTTAAATTCTAATGGATTAATATCATTTCTATCTTTTACTGATAATATTTCTCCAACTCTAAAATAATTTTTACTATATGCAATACCTTCTGCATTACCACCATTTGCAAATGAATCTATTGGTTCAGAAATTTTTGCATTACCACAGGAAATAGTATCAAATGGAGATTCTAAATTAGAGTGATTACAATATATTTCTTTAATAAATGTATCATCTTCTTCGGTTTCGTAATCTTTATGAATTGAAACTTTAGATAATTCCATAATACAATGGGCTTTAGCTTCTTTAATAGGTTCAGCTGTTTCTCTTGCGTCTGTCATTACAGTATTATAGACATCACATTCAAATTGATTGTCATCAACTGCTTGTGCAATATTTTCTTCAATATCGTTAATTTCTTTTATGATTCTTGTTTTATTTCTTGCATATTGTTTAGCACTTGTTGCATCATAAAATTCCATTGTAAATTCCTTATTCAATATCTATAATATTATTTATTACTATAAAAAATCCGAGAACTTTTTAATTCTCGGATTTTTATTAAATCATTATTGAAGTTATAGGTAAGTCAACCATTATATATTGACCTTTTATTTTACAACGAACTTTTGATTCATTTAAATTAGATTTTGGCAATATATCTGTAATAATATATGTAGTCTTAGCTTTTTTAACCCCATTATTAATAAAATAATTTTTATCTGTGCTTTCTAAAATAACATTTTTTGGGTCTATTTCATCGCCAATTTTAATATTTTCATATAATGATAATACATCATTCAACTGAATTGATTCCATTGAAATATTATCCGCTGCTTGGTCAACAGCAGTATCATGTATTGTATCATCTATATCTTCTGAATCATCTTTTACTGGTTCACCAATCATAATTTTATCATCAATTACTTCTGTAACTGATTTATTTTTGCTTAATATTTCTTCCAATGCATCTTGGTCTAATTGAATATCATAATTATTATTAATAAATAATAAAAATTTAGTTGCTGATAATTGTTTAATTCCTTTTGAACGCAACATCATAATTAAACTATTAATATTATTAATAATTCTGTCTTCTATATTATTCATTATTATTTCTTTTCTCTACTAACTTCACCAAAATCTAAATCAGATAAATCAATATCTTCATCACCTTCATCTGTATCTTCAGCTGAAAATTCTTCAATATCATCAGCTCCAAAATCATCTTCAAAACTACCTAAATCAGACTCCATGTCACCTGATTCAGAATTTTGTAAATCATTACCTTGGAATAATTGAACTACATTATTATCAATTTCTGATTTAACTTCGGTAGCTGTTTGAATTAATGTATCTAATTTTTGTCCTAATTCATTATTAAATGTATCAGCTTTTTCAATATTTCCATCATATTTAATTTTTTTAACTAAATCAGCTAATTCTTTTGTTTTTAAATTAGTAACTTTTTCAATAATTGATTGAATTTCATCTGAAAATGATTCAGTTGCCAATGCTAATTCAGTATTTTGAATTTCTGATTCATAAAGTTTTTGAATAAAATTCTTCATATTTTGTCTCCAATAAATTATGTTTATATCTATATTTATAAAAAGATGATTTAATAAATGGTCTTTAAAAATTTATCAAATTATATTGTAATATTTTTTACTACATTATAATATATAGTAAAAGTGAAGGTTAAAGATGCATCCTATATTAGAAACAATATATAATATATTACCACCTGATAAAAAGCAACGCAATAATGGATGGATATATTTCAATTGTCCATGTTGTTATCATACAGAAAATCCTGATACTAAACATCGGGGTAATATATTATTTTCTGAAGATAGTTTTGTATATCAATGTTTTAATTGTAAATTTATATGTAAATTTAAATTAGGACATTTTTTATCCAAAGAAACAATTCAATGGTTAAAAGATTTAGGTATTTCAGAAAATGAATTAAATAATTTGCGTTCTATGATTCAAGAATATAATGATTCTAATTCCAACAATACTTCTGAATCAAAACCTATTATTAAAAAAAGAGAAATTAGAACAATTCCTTCTAATTATAAATCTATTAAAGATTCATTATTAAAAGGAGAAAAAAATCCTTCATTTATAAATGTTATAAATTATTTAAATGAAAGAAATCCACGATTAATTGGATGGGCAGATTTAATGTGGGCAGAAAATCAATATAATTTTTTAATTCCTGATTATGAATATGGAAATGTTGTTGGTTATTCATTAAGAAAATTAACTAATGAAACTGATAGTAAATATATTCATTTTATACCGCAAGGGTATATTTTTAATTATGATAATTTATTAAAAGATAGAAAATATGAAATTGTTTGTGAAGGACAGACGGACGCATTAGCAATAAATGGTGTATCTATATTAAGTAATATTTTTACACCTGATAGATTAAAAAGAATTTTACCTTTTACAAAAGACAAAGAAATAATTCTTCTTCCAGACAGAGATAATTCAGGTAAAAAAATGGTAAAACAATTATTAGAAAATGATTTACCATTTAGTGTAGCTTTTCCAAATTGGATTAAAGGAATTAAAGATGCAGAAGACGCTGTAAAAAAATATGGAAGATTATATACAATATATAGTATTTTAACTTCAAAAGAATCTAATAAAGATTTAATTAAAATGAAATCAATGAAATGGTTTAATATATAAGGAGAATATTTATGGGAAATTTATTAATAGAAAGTTCGGTTGCTTATGATAAAATAAAAGAAAATCTTTCAGAAAATATTGAAAATAAAAATTTAAAAAAATTATTTTTTGAAGTTATGGATAATGTTAGAGAATATTATATGTCAAAAATAAAACCTAATGGACTTTCTGGATATGAAATAGGCTTTACTAATAAAATTTTATTACCTTTAATAAAACGTGCAAGACTGGAAGAATTAAATAATTCTATACAAAAATTATTAAATGAAAAAGAGCAAAATATTTATAAACCAGGTGATAAAATATATGATGGTATAGCATCTATTGTAAAATATTCTAACCCACCTACTATTGGAGAAGGATATAATATTATTGATATTGATGATAATCAAGAATATATGGTTTATCGTAATAAAGAAACAGATGCACTTTATTATATAAAAAATAATATAAAACATTATATAATTTGGGGGTAATATGAATTTATTTACAATAAGTGATAATACAAAATATTGTGTTCAATCATTAGATGATGTTTTACTGCGAAAAACTATTGTTGAAGCTGCACAAATGCTTTCAACAGCAATTATTTTAAATGATAAAATTAAAGAAAAACCTGAAGGAATTTATAAAAAATACAACGCAAATGAAGAACATAATGTTTGGGTAAGAACGAATCAAACAACTTATAAATGGACATTTTATTATCTTTTAGATGCATTAAACGAATATCAATATAGATTTCATAAAACACATGATACTTGGAATGTAGCTAAAATTTTAAGTCAATATGAAATATATTTTGAACAAGGTGATATGATACCATTTCCAAGAAAATTTAATCAAACATATGAAAATTATCAAGAATTAATGGATATGAAAGATACATTTAAAGCGTATAAAACATATTTAATTACAAAATGGAATAATGAAACTGCAGATGGTAAAAAACCTATTTGGACAAATAGAGAAAAACCAGAATTTTATAAAGGTTAATTATGCAAAATTTATTTCTTGTTTTAAAATACAAATGGTTTGATTTAATTGAATCTGGTCAAAAAACTTCTGAATACAGAGAAATCAAACCATTTTGGGATAAAAGATTAAATAAACATTATGATACTGTTACATTTCAACGAGGTTATTCTAAAAATCCATGTAGAATGACATTTAAAATATTAGAAATTACTAAAACAACTTTACCAAATGATTTAAAAAAAGAAAAAGTATATGAAATCAAATTAGGAGAAAGGATAAAATAATGATAGATACAAAAACAATAAAATGTCCTAAATGTGGCTGGGATTCTTTATTTCCTTTAAATCAACCTATGGGTCTTGTTTTATCACATGATGTTATATGTCCTCATTGTGGAACTGTTGTAATTCATGCATTTTCTACTATTAATTCATCAGAAGGATATTTTTTAGATGAATATAATGAATATTATAAACATAATCATACAATTAAAAAATTTTAAGGAATAACGTATGAGTAATTTTACAAATGATTTACATAAACATCGTTTATTATTAAAAGCCGTTCTTTATAATTTAGCTAATCAATTAAAAGAAAGAGCTGATAATCATGATAATTCAAAATTAGACCCACAAGAAAAAGAAATTTTTGAAAGTATTGATAACATTAAAAGAGAAGATTTTGATTCATATGAAGAATATTATAATTGTACGAAACCTCTTGTTCAAAAAGCATTAGACCATCATTATGCTAATAATAGACATCATCCTGAACATTTTGAACACGGAATTGAAGATATGAATTTATTAGATATTTTAGAAATGGTAGTAGATTGGGATTCTTCTGCATCTTGTAGAGGGACAGAGTTAGATACAAATTATTCATTTAAACGTTTTAAAATTGAACCACAATTACAAAAAATTATTCTAAATACTCTTAAATTAATTTATGAATAATAATGATTTTAATTATTATTTTATATATAATTTAAAAATAATTAAGGAAAATGAATGACTGCTATTAATTTAGATGAACAAGACCAAAAGACATTAATTGAATTGATATATAGTGAACCTTCTATCTTTTCAAGGGTTAGACCTATTCTCAAAGCAGAATATTTTGATAAAAAATTTCAATCAACTATTAATTATTTGTTAGATTTTTCTAATCAATTTAATACATTACCATTAATAGAACAATTAAACAATGAATCTCGTTTATCTTATAACAAGGTAACAGGATTAGAAAATAATGTCAATGCTCAAAATTCAGTATTATGGATGGCAGAACAATTTATTAAAAAAAGAGCATTAGAATTAGCAATTGAAGAATCTTATGCTTTAATAGCAAAAGGTGAAACTGTTGGTATTGATAAAATTATTAAAGATGCTCAATTAATTTCAATTAAAAAAGATTTCGGTATTAATTTTTGGGAAAAACCAGAAGAATGGCTTACTAAAATTGAAGAAGAATTAGGTTTATTACCAACAGGATGGAAAACATTTGATGATTTTATGAATGGTGGTTTAGGTTGGGGGCAATTAAATTATGTTGTTGCACCAGCAAATTCAGGAAAATCATTATGTATGCAAAATATGGCTATTAGTTGGTCAATACAAGGTTATAATGTATTATTTTTCTCTTTGGAAATGGATAAAGAATTAGTTGGTAAAAGAATTGCTTCTATGTCTATGAATATTCCATATAGAGATATTAGAAATAATGTTAAATCTGTTTCAGATTCAATTATATATAAAAGAAAAGATATTAATCCTGGTATTTTACAACTCATTGATTTACCTATCGGTTGTAATGCCAATGATATTGAATCATTTATACAATCATTTGAAATTGCAACTAATATTGTCCCTGAAATTATTGTAATTGATTATGCCGATATTATGACACCTTGTGATAAAAGAATTGACCCTAATAATGTCAATTTAAAAGATAAAAATATTTCATTAGAATTAAGAAATATTGCTCGTGAAAGAACACATAACGGTAAAAAAACAATGATTTTAACTGCGAGTCAAATAACAAAAGATGCTATGGCTGAAATGGATTATAATTTAAGTAATATTGCTGGTGGTGCTCCAAAATCTCATAATGCTGACAATATTTTTTCAGTTCAAACAAATGATGCAATGAGACAAAGAGGAGAATATGAATTTAAAATTCTTAAAGCTCGTAATGCTGGATGTAAAGATAAAAAATTTAAAATGAAATATAATGTTGATACATTATTAATTTCAGATATGGAAGAATTACAAGTTCAAAATCCTGTTTTTGATAATACGCAAAATATACAAGCAGCATTAGCAACTTTAAAAGGATTAAGTAAATAATAACGTGGTTATTTAAGCTCTACTTGTTAGCCACATTAAACAATAACTAAAGGAGAATACTATGACTTATGAAGATTATATACAACAATATAAAAACTATGACGACCAAATTAATTTTTTAATTAATCAACGAGAAAAATTTAAAAGAGAAAATTCAGAAAAATTTAATCAATTATTTAATAAAAAATGTGAAGATGATAAAAAATGGTTCATTGAACATTTTAATTATATTTGGAAACATAAAGATTATTTAAAAAATAAATCTCCATTTAATCAAATTATTATTGAATTTCTAAAATTATATAGTATTGGTGGTTTAATGGCTGGTGTTGGTTTTAATGGTCAATTAAATAGCATTTATTTAAAAGATTTAATAAATTTATGGGATGAAGGATTTATTTATAATAATTTTCCTATCATAGAATATAAAAAAATTGTTCATAACGATAAACAAAAATACATTACATATATAGAAGATAATAATTTAAAAACTATTAGAGATGATAATTTTAATGATACAAATATTATTGAAAAATTAAAAAATGTTGCAATGGATAATCAAAATCATTGGATAAATTGTACATCAATAGATATATTAAAGGGGCTTAAATAAGCCCCTTTTTCATTATTCTTTCCAATTAAAACCAATTTTCAAATCTTTTTTATTTGATTTTGGTAATCTTGAATAATAGTCCAAATTATTACCAGAAGATACTGAAAAATTATCTTTACCAGCTTGTGTTTCAAATGAAGAATCTGCATCACCAACATTACCAGCTCTTTCATTAGTGATAATATATTGTAATGTATGTGCTTTTGCATCTTTAAACATTACTGTATCTTGGTCATATTTTTTACCTAATTCCATTGCTTCTTCTTTAGTCATATTTGGAACAATAAATGAATCTTCGCCATCAACAGGTATTCTTTTTCCATTTTCACCAACTTCAACATAACCACCTTTTAATTCGGTGTACCAATAACCCATTGATTTAATGTCTTTTTTCAATTCTTCTGATTTTTCTTTGTTTTCTTCTGGTGTTCTTTCACTTCTATCAGCAGAAAGAATAGCAAAATTCATTTCAGGATGTTCTTGATATTTCCATAATCTTGAAGGAGTAATTTCTTCTTCTAATTATTCATTAGAAGATTCTTCTAAATTTGGTTCTTTTTCTTTTCTTTTTTCAACTTCATTTTTCCAATATGATAAATTATATTCGGCTTCTCTCATTCTACCATTTGTATAAGCATAGTCGTCATATTCAGCCATTTTTACTTCATTTTCCCATGCTTTTACTTGGTCTTCTGCATACTCTAAACTATCTTCTGCTGGGCTTTCTTTATGACCTTTAGAAAAATATTTTTTTACATAATCTTTTTGTCTTCCCATATCAAATTGATTACCTTGACCATCATCTCCCATAAAATTAACTTTATTGCCATCTTTTTTAACAGTATAATTTCCACGATATTTAGATAAATCCCAATTAATTTTATCTCCGTCTTCTAAATTATCAAAATCTTCATCTGACATTGGAGCTTCTTTTAAAGGGTCTTCCTCAAATAATTTTTTCTTACCAGTTTTTTTATCTGTTTCCCCATCTTCTTCATTATTAGCTTGTTCTTCATAATCATCAGATTCATTTAATTCAACACCAGCTATTCTTAATGCTTCTGCAATTTCAGAATCAAAATCTGTTGATTCTTCAAAAGGTTGTCTAGCACCATCAGCGTATGGGTCTTGACCATTTAATAAAGCATCAAATTGTTCTTTAGTATATTCATTTCCATATTGGTCAACAATTGTTCCATCGGGTTTAACAGCTTTTATCATTGGTTTTTCTTCATTTTGAACTTGTTCATATGAATCTTCATAAGGTCTTGTTGCACCATCATAATATGGGTCTTCCATTCCGTGTGCATTTCCAGCTAAAGCCCCAGCCATAGCAGCACCAGCAATTGCTCCTTTTGCAAATTTACCAGCTTTTTTTAATCCACTTTTAAAATCTTCATCAATTTTTTCTTTTTTTGAATCTTCTTTATCTGATTTATTATCTGATTCTGATTTATTATCTGAATCTTCATATTTAAATTTAGGTAAATCTTTTTCTTCTCCTTCATTATTTGATTTAATAGGAGAATTTTCAATTTTAGGTGTTTCAGAAGAATCTTCTTTTTCAGATGATTTAGAAGGTTCAAATTGAGCATTATTTTTAAATACACCTTGATTTCCAGAAGGTAATAAGCAATCACCTTTTTCACCATCAGAATCAATATCTCCAAAAGCAGAAGAATCTATTTGTGACCAACCTTTAGATGTTGATACTTTTGGTAATTTAACTGGTTTATCACTATATGGCATATCTGATTCAACAATAAATTTAATTTTATTACCATTTTTAGTCATAAAATCAATATATTCATATAATGAATCAAAATTTTTAATACCTTTTCTTCCAGTAATAGTTTCAATAATAAATTTCATCATATTAAATATTCCTTTATAAAGCAATTTTTATAATAATATTTATGGTTATTTTAAATAACTTTATAAAAAAGTAACATTAATAATAAATATATACAGATACAAAAAATTGTATCATATATTAAGGAGAAAAAAATGGATTACGGTTTTGGAAAAACATATACACTTCCTAACAAATTTACTGCTTTAAATGGATGTGTTCAATACTATACAGTAGTTTTCACAAATGTTGTAGTTGATGAAACTCAATCTTCTTTATCAACTGATGCTGATAAAGCTGCAGCTCGTGCAAACTTCTTGCGTGCTTTAGAAGTTTTAAGAACTTATGGTGGTCAACCAATTATTACTTCTGTTGATAATAAAACAATTAAATTTACATTAGAACAAGCTAATGTTTATGGTGACGCTTCAAAAGTTCAACCTTCTGCAAAAGATTTATTAAAAGATGCAAAAGCTAAAATTGAAGCATTATTTGCTAACTTAAAAGCTGTTGATGGTTCTACATCATTTGCTTGCACAGCAACTGTTGAAGCTGCATTTTAATTGAAGTGTATAAATCAAAATTAAAAAGAGAGGTGAATTCACCTCTCTTTTCTTTTATATGAATATGGATTAAATAAATAATTCTATATAGGATTTTAATGAGGAATTAATTATGTCAAACATTTATAAAGTATTCAATACCAATTCAGATTATGAATTTTCAAAATTTTTTGATAAATTAGATTTAAATACAAATGAATTATTAAATGTTACTTATATTGCAGAAAATTCATTATATAATATTAATGATAAAAGAAAAAAAATATTAGAAATAATGGCTGGTTCTGCAAATGGAAATTATGAAATTTGTTTAGAACAATTTAATAAAAATAAAAAAGAAAGATTATTAAAAGAAAATTCTTTTCAACAATTAAATTTAAATCAAATTATGGAATTAAATCAATTAGTTGAAGATGTTGCAAAAAAATTAAAAGCTCCTAATTGTATGCAAGGAATTTTTAATATTATCAAAACAAAATCTAATGCAAATGTTGCTAATACTTTTTTAGGTATGGTTCAACAATCACAAGTAAATGATTCCAATTTAAAATTTAATACAGAATTACAAGTAAATGGACAAAATTTAGCTCAAATAATTTATCAAATGAAAAATGATATTGAAATGTTTATTAATTCCGTTGAATGCCCAAAAGAAGAACAAACTGAAAAAAAGGAAGTTACTGAAAATGTAAATGAAGCAGTTCGTAAAACAATTCCATTAGAACAAACAATTTCTTCAATTAAAACTTGGGTTCAATCAGTTAATAAACCTTCTTCATTAGAAACTCTTATTCAAATGATTGATGAATATATATCGGTTGCTAAAAATAATATTCAAGCTAATACTTTGGCTCATTTAAAATCAATTGCTCAAACAAAATTAAATAAATTAAATAATGAATCACCAAAAGTTGAAGAATGTGTTACTCAACAAGTTGTTTCTAATGTTTGTGAAGAAGATACATTTAACAGTTTATTAAATTCATTAAAACCAACAATGATTAGTATAACAGTCAATAAAGAAACAGGTGATATTGATAATGATTGTATTTCACCTGACTGTGTTGAACCAGAAATTTCTGTATCAAAATATCCAGAACCTGTTCAATCTTTAACAATTAGTCCAACTGCAATTGATGCTCCAATATTAAAAAAACCTAATTCAGCAGAAGCAACATCAGCAATGACAGCTTTAGCTTCTCATATTAATTGTATTAAATCTGATTCAAGAGAAAATAATATTGAAGAATTAGAAACTATTAATACTTTATTAAATCAATTATCTAATTATTTTAATTCTGTATTAGCAGAATCAACAGATTATTCACAAAAAGAAGAATTTAACGATTATCTCTATAAAATTAATTCTATTGAAGAATTAGTTGATATAGCTGATATGGTATTACCAGATTTAGATTCAGGTTATAGAAAATCATTGCATAAAAAGTTATGTAGTTATTTAGGTTCTATATTTCCTCATGCAGAACATAATAATTCTTGGAATCAAGAACCAGATAATATCATTAGTAATATAATTGATGATAATATTAATGGCTATTCAGCAAAACGTGATGCTTTTATTTCTAATGAATTACAATTGTTATATAAAATAAATCCACAAAAAACATTCAATGTAGTTAAAAATTATGTTAATTCTTCTTATTCTAATGAAAAAGAACCTGATGATTATTGGGATGGTGAAGACGAAGAATTAAATGAAAATTTTGATTATAATAAGTATAAAAAATTTATTGGTAAAACAGTAAAAGATGGTAATGATGAATTTTATACTATAATAGATGTTAATAATGACAGATTCAATACATTTTTTAAATTAAAAGAAGAAAATACTGATAATATATTACTTGCAACAATTGGAGAAATGAAAACATATTTTGATTTAGATGTTAATAATTATGTTACACCCGATGATTACTGGGATGGTGAAGAAGAATTAGACGAAACATTTGGTGATGGTATGTCTGACCCTAATGAAGAATTAGAACAAGATATTACAAATGATAAATTATCAGAAGAAGATATTACTTATCTTAAAAATAAATTACCTAAAATATTAAAAGATGAATTTTCAAATTATTCTTCTGATGAAAATAAATTAAAAAAATTTGTATCAGATGTTTTAGATAATTGTTTATATGATGAATATAATTACTTATTAGATAAACCATACATTGATGTTGAACATATAAAATTACCTTCTGGAAGAATTTTTGATTTAGAATCATATATGAACGAATTTAATTTATCATTAGAAAGTCTTGAACCTGACGATTATTGGGATGGTGAAGACGAATTAGACGAAAATATTAATTCAGAAAAATTATTTAAAAACGAACAATTAATGAATGAAGATACTGTTTATGACCATTCTTGGTATGAAAATGAAGATGGAAATTATCCTGAAAGAACAAAAGAAGGTGTAATAGGATTGCCTATTAAAGAAACTTGTTCAGCAGGAGCAACTTGTGCAGCAAGTGTTTCAGGATTCGCTAAACCATTGGGAAGTAAACCTAAAAAAAGAAAAAAATCATCAGTTGACGTTGAAATGTTTAAAGAATCAATTAATAATGATATTCCTTGTGCTATTACAATAAACCCTAATAAAATTAAATATGATATTTTTGATAATAAAGGATATTTGTTTATTAATGAAGGCATTGTTAAAGCCATTACTAAACAACAAATATTAGAAGCCGTTGATGATATATATAATAATTGTTTAGAATTACCAATATTTGAAGGTATCAACACATATCAATTTGATATGCTTATGGAAGATGATTTAAATACAAATACAATTATCACTCCACAAGAAAAACAAGAACAAGAGCAAGAACTTGATAATGAAATTAAAGCTAATCCACAATTAAAAGTTGGATTAACAGATGATAAATCTTCACAAATGATTGATAATCAAGAATTAATTGGTGTAGATGACTCAAATTTACAAGATAAAAAATATATTGTAAAAGACCCTAATACAGGAAAAGTTAAAGTTGCCAATTCTTCTCAAATAAAAATAATGAAAAATGATAATGGAGTTCAATAATGAAAATAAAAGAATTTATGATAGAAAATTTTCAAACTGTATCAATAAATGGTATTTTATATTCATTAAATACTGATGAAAAGAAAATTTATAGTAAAGTAAAAGAAGCTGGAAAATTATTAAAATCCGAATTAAATGAATTTGACCAAAGAATAGCTTCAAGTATGGTAACTAAAGGATTATTATGTCGCCGTAAAAATCCTCAACATGAAATTTATTTTACTACAAAAGGCAGAAGAAAATGTGCTATAAATAAACCTGTTGAAGAAGTTGCACCACCAGATTCACAAATTGAAAAGTGGATTAATGATAATAAAGAAAGATTCCAAAATAGATATGGTAAAGATTATAAAAAATATCTTTATGGAAAAGCATGGAATAAATTCAATGGTAAAAAAATAACTGAATCATTTGATTTTCCAAAAGGAGACATGAAAGAATTACCAGAATATCTTTATATTCAATGTATTCCACATGCTCAAATTGGCGATGAAGTTAAAAAATTATTTGATAATGATAATATTATCTATCAAGTTGTTGATATTAAAAAAATACCTTTTCTTTATAATAATAAATTATATTATCAACCAATGTATTCTTTACAAAACATGCATACTGGGCATATATTAAAAGAAATTAATAATAACTATTTTCAAGTAAATTTTTATGTTGTTTCACAAGATGATTATTGGGACGGTGAAGATGAAGAAACATTAAATGAATCTAAGCAAATTTCAAAATATAGTAAAGGTCAAAAACTTTATAATATTAATACACAAGAAGAATGTACAATTACAGACATTCATTTTGAACCTGGTTTAGGATTTTTCTATACAGTTGAATTTGATAAAGGATATAATGAAGACCATATTCATCAAACATTATCATTTAATGTGTCTGAAAAACATTTAAATGAAGAATATTCTGAAAATTTAGATTATTGGGATGGTGAAGACGAATAAAATAAATGGTGGATTTTAAAATCCATCATTTTCTATTATAAATATTTTTATGAATAACTTTAAAGAACTAAAACAAAAAATTTTAATTGATGATGATTTTGCTAATAAAATTGAATATTTAATGTCTAAAGTAATTTTAGATAGACCATTACCTCAATTAAAATTTATATATAAAAAACATAAAATTGTATTAGGAAGAAATGGTTTATATTCAATATATAAACCAGATGGTAAAAAATTAACTAATCAAATTCATTTTCAAGAAGTTGCAAAATATATTATTGATAATATAAAATCACCTGTAAAAGGTAGTTACATTAAATATGTTGAATCTGAAATGTTTCGCCATAAAGAAAAAATAGAATTTTTTTCTAATTATAATAATAAAAAACAAATGGATATTTTAGAAAGTAAAATATCTTCAATGTATGATTATTATTATAGATATAAAAACAGTTTAATCAATCTTTTAAAAGAGAATAAGTTATATTTGTAATAATATAATCGGTATCATTAAATTCAAACATATCACCAACATACATACCAATAATATTTCTAATAAATGGGGCTTCAACAGATATAAGTCCTTTATTTATATCTGATTCGTATATACTAACAATTGTATATTCTTTCATATCATTAGTTTCACAATTGACAAATTGTACTGTTGCTCCAAATGACACTTCATTAGGCTTACACATATTTTTTTCAAATATAACACAATTATCAATAATTTGTCTTAAATCTAAAATTCTTTTCTCAATTCTATTTTGATTATCTACTGCTTGCATATATTCAGGATTATCTTCAACAACCCCAACAGGGCGAGATTCTTCCATCATTTGACATGCAAGAGGTCTATCAATTGTTATCAATTTTTTTAATTCATTATTAATTTTATCAAACCCTTGCTTTGTAAGCATTATACTCATTATACCATCCTTTAAGTAAACAATGAATGGAAATATAATATCATACTTCCATTCATCAATTAAATAATGTTATTATTTATTACATTTTATAAATAACTTGTAATCCAGTTTCAACTTCAGAGATGGCATTTTTAGATTTTTCAATATCTTCTTTATTTTTAATTTTAGCTTTTGCCATACTTTTTAATAAAGATGGTTTAATTTTCATTTCAGGGTCATTAATTCCTTCATTTAATCTTTCACATAACCCTTTTAAATTTTCTGCCATATGAGCATTCATATCAGATATTTGATTTAATACTTCTTCAGTATCATCTACAACTGCTTTAATTGCTCTTTGTTCATCAACATTAAAACTTCTTACATCAAAAATATTATTCATAAATTTCCTTTACTAATTTAATCCCCAAGATTATCAGAGTTAGATTTTAATAATCTGGTGTCTGAAACATCAAATTCAAAATTATAATTGACTCCAATCCATCCTTTATGTTCTTCACGAGCCAATGCTCCCAATGGAAGAAAACCAATAGAAGTTGGATATACTGAAGCCATTTGACAATCTTCTAATACATCTAAAACAACGACATTTTTATATTTAATTCTTGCAAATTTAACAAAAATTACATCACCAACCTCAACTGGACGGCGATTAATCTTGATAACTTTACCTTTAGAATCTAAATAATGAGTTATACCACGACCGCCAATTAATTTAAAAAACTGAATATTTGTATCATCTAACTTTCTAACATCTTCACCAATTACAATATCACCTTTTTTAAATGAAATTGTTTTATCAAAAGGGTCAGTAAAATCAGCAATACATTCATATACATGATTATTTTTAATTCCTTTGCGTTCAGTAATAGAAGCCATTTATTTATTCTCCAATATTATTATTAATCCAATCTGTTAATTCATCTATATCCATAGAAATTGAACTATCCGTCAATTCAACTTTTTTATATGGTGTAATTAAAACAACCACAGGAACTGCACTATAATTCAATGAAGTTATAATATTAATATCAGAACAAGTATAATATGTCAAGTTATATTTTTTTGATTCTTCTAATTCTTTTAAATTTTCCATTGTCATTTTACATGGAATACAAGTATCTGGTGTTCCAAATTCTACAATAGAAGGATTATCTCCTTTAATTGAATTAAATTCTTCAATATATTTTATTTCTTTCATTTATTTTTCCTTATATTATTGGTTAATATTTGAATAAGCTGTTAAAATTCTTTCTAAATTTTTATGTAAATCTTCTTTACTATTATGAACTTTTTTATAAGAATCTACATTACCTAAATAACATAATGTATCAATATCTTTAAAATTTTTATAATTAATAGGACAAAATATACCTTCAACTTTAAACGCATTTATAAAAATATTTGCTTCAAATTGTTTATTACACCACAAAATAGTATCTTTTTCAATAAATTGATATAATTCATTTAAAGCAGTAGTTATTGACACTTGATTTAAAGTTAAATTTTCTTTTATTTGATTAGGTTGTTTGTCCCACCATTCTACAGTATTAATATCAATAAAATAACCATTTTTCATTTCAGATTCAGGATTAATATTAAATTCTTTATGATTTATAAATTCACCATTCATTAAATCAAAATAAGAAACTGAAATTTGAGCAATTGCTGCATCAGGAGTAGTTGCATATGTTTCTAAATTTAATAAAGCATTTAACATTAAATATTTTCCTTTAATTTATTCATAGAATTATGTAATTTATAAAAATCTAAACTTTCCAAATACTTATTTGTATCTTCTCTTTTTAAAATCCAACCTAAACTTTTTTTACCATTTCCTTTATCAACTCTGCGTCTTAAAAAATAAAAATTATCTCTATTTGTTTTTTTAAGATTTAAAATAAGTTTTTCAAGTTTTGTCATATTTTTCCTTTTAATTTAATAATAAATTAACATTTAAATAATGATGCACATATTTAAATAAATGAATGTCATTATCTTCATCATAAAAAATTCCTTCATTGGTTTGTTCATTATAATTTTCTTTATTAATACAAGAATGTTTTTGTAATTCATTTAAATATGCTAATTTTGTAACAGATTTTGCTACATCTTCATTATCAAATATACCAATAATAGAATAATTATCATAATCACCATGAAATTCAGCAATTACAACAAATAAATCCATTTTATTTACATTTACTGGCATTATATATTCCTTTAAGTTCTTTTATTTATTATTCATTTAAGCTGATTTTAACAACAAACACTTAATTTGTCAAAATTAAAGTAATAAATATTTAATATATTATAAGGAAATATAATGGGAATTAATCGTTATCATTTATATCAAAAAGAAAGAAGTCAAAATTATAATTTTATTGACCGTGTAGTTAAAAGTTATTTAGAACAAGGTGGAGCATTATTTCATATATATCCATTAGCAGCTATTGTTGATTCAGATAATGTTTCACATAATATAGGTGATAAAGGTTTTTTTGTTTCTGACCCAGTATTTAATGAAAATCCTAAAAGAAAATATTCAAGAGAAACATTTGACTTATGGGGTGTTACAATGATGAACACACCACAATTTTCATTTTCTTTTTCTGGATTATCATTATTAGACGGAGATGAAAAAGAAATATCATTTCATTATAATTCAATGGTAGCACAATTGGGCAGAAAATTAATTGTTGGTGATGTTATAGAATGGACTTGGTTAAGAGATTTAGACGTATTAGGATTAGAAACAGGAGCAAATAAATTTTACCAAGTAACTTCTTCTGAAAGAGACGAAAAAGGATGGGCAGCTAATTACAAATATCATTTATGGAAAGTTAAAGTTAAACCTATTACAAATTCTCCTGAATTTTCTGATTTATTTAATCATGATAAAGAAAATGATTTTTATGAAGACGTTAATTCTCCTAATGGTGGTGGTGGATTAGACCCTAATAATACTACAACTTCAAATGAATTAGATATTATGGATAAAATTTTAGAAGAAGCTGAATTAAATGGTCCTTCATTTAGATTACACGATGAACATCATGTTTATTTAGATGAAAACAATCAATTATATATTGAAAATAGATTTATACCACAAGGAATTGACGGTATTCCTAATCAATTAGAATGTGTTAATATTGAATTTGGAGAATTTTTCCCAACAAATCCAAAAGACGGAGATTATTTCTTACGAGTAGATTATAATCCACCAAGATTATTTAAAAGAATTGTTAATAAAGAAACAAATGAAGGAAAATGGCAATTGACTGAATTTGATAATAGAGAGAAATGGACTGGTGTTCCAGCTATTTTAAGAAGTCATATTAATAATGATAAAACTATAACAATGGACGATGGTTCAGTATTAAATAGACAACAAAATATTAAAGATTTAGTTAAAGCTCGTGTTAAAAAAGAACACGGAAAACCAAGACCTTGGAAGGAAATTTCTAAAATTTGTCCAGATATGAATACTCCAACAGGTATTTAAAATAATAGCTTGACATTAATATAAATTATGATATAAATTTAATTGTTTTTAAAATAGTTGTTTTTAATTTAACAAAAAGGATTTATATATGAAAAAAATTTTATTTATGTTGGCTATTACTCTCGGATTAATTTTCAGTTCAGATGCTTTCGCTAAATTTGGCAGAGTTGGTGGATTTAGAAGTTCAGGTTTTAGAAGTTATAGTTATTCCAGACCATCTTCTGCTAGACGAGTATCTACAAGTCATGCAACTTCTTCTTCAAAAGCAAAAGCTATTAAAAATTCAACCAATAATACAAAAACTAATGCTTTAAAATCATCAACAGAAAAAACTGCTTCTGTAAAAAATTCAAATACTACTGCATCTAAAACTGTTTCTTCAACTAATACTCACACCAATACAATTATTAGAGAGACAGATTCTGGATTAAGTGCTCCTATGTGGTTTCTTATTGGTCATTCAACAGCACAAGATAGAATTACTGTAATTAATAATACTAATGAAAAATTTTCTTGTAATGATTGTGAATCTCTTAAAAATGAAAAAGAAGTATATAATGTTTGTTTAAAGAAATGCACAAAATAATTACTTGACAATATTAAAAAAATAATTTAATATAACCTCATTGAAATAAATGAGGTTATATTTTTAACAATTTTGGTAGAAAAAAATATGAAAATAAAAACAAAAAATATTATGGGAAGACCAGTTCTTATTCTTAATGGAGATTATCAACCATTAAGTAGATACCCATTATCACTTAATAGTATGAAAAAAGTTCTTAAATCTCTTTTAAAAGGTCGCATAAGTGTCGTTAAAGAATATGATGATTCAATTATTGTAAGTAATAAAGAAATTAAATTACCAAAAGTTGTTGTCTTAAAAAAATACATCAATGTTTCTCATAATCCTAAATTTTCAAGAAAAAATGTATATTTAAGAGATGATTATACTTGTCAATATTGTGGAAATAAATTTAAAGCAGAAGATTTAACTTTTGACCATGTTCTTCCAAGATGTAAAGGTGGTCAAACAACTTGGGATAATATTGTTACTGCTTGTCGTGATTGTAATGGAAGAAAAGGTGGAAAAACTCTTGAAGAAGCACATATGCATCTTATCCATGAACCATTTATCCCTTCAATGAGACATTTAGAAAAAATATCTGCTAAATATAAACCAGCAAAATATGATGATTGGTTAGATGAAGCATATTGGGAAACAGAATTGGAGAGTTAATTAACTCTCCAATTATTTACATTATTGAATTTGCCCAACGATATGAACCATATCTATCAGGAGTTACCCTAACATCTATAATTTCTGGTTTTAATCCTTTTAATTCAATTTTAACATAAATTAATGTTGCTTCATCATCACGTTCATCATTTTCTAATTTATAACAAAATAAACTTGTTGGATAACCCATATCAGTATTATATAATACATATGTTTTACCTTTAAATTTTATTTTATTTATTTTCAATCTTGATAATAAAAATTCTTTAAGTTCATTAGCATTTGTTGTATTAGGACGTAAACTATCTATATATGCTTCAGCTCTCTTTTGAAAAGCAGCATTTAGTTTATTAATATATTCATCATATCCAGTTTCTTTTGGAGTTAATACTCTACCAGATTGATACTCACTTCTTTGATTTCTTTTATCTTCAACATTTTTATCTTTATAGATAATTAAAACATCCCATTTCTTTTTAACAGTTGAAGCCATTTTATCATAAAATGATTTTACTGTTCTACTAATAGCTGTTTTAATTGGAGCTTCAGCATCTGTTCTTATAAGTCTTTCATAACCATGGTCATTATAATTTTTATAAGCATTATATGATAAAACACCTAAATAATTTGAATAACCACCACCCATATTTCTAATAGTATTTCTATCTGCTGTTACAAAAATTAACTGACGATTATGAGCACGAACAACCACTCCAGCAATGTCATCATTGTTATTTAAAAGTTCTAAAATAGTTGAAAATTTATGAGGTTCAACTCTACTAACAACAATTTCACTTTCAGGTGTAATGGGCATATTATTACCCATATTTACTTTATTATATCTTCTACCTAATTCAAGAAATGAACGGTCAATAATATTTAAATTTTTAAAATCTTCAAACAAATTAATCATTATATTTCTCCTAAAACATATTGTTCAATATTTGGATATTTTTTCTTTAATAATTCTAATATTTGAGGGTCAATATGTTGAATATATTGTACCATATATGGATTTTTTCTAACCATCATTCTTTGAACTTTGATAGGTAAATTATTAAATTCTCTTAAATAATAAAATTCTTTACTATTTAAAATATATTTGTAAATGTCTAATGGTAAAACATTATTAGATTTATTAGCATATCTAATTAATTGTTCTATTGAACTTCCCTGTAGTTTATTACCAATAACATAATTTACAAGACGTTGAGAATTTTCAGGACCAAAAAAATTAGTATATTTAATTACTTCAGATGGAATATAATTATCATTAAAGAAATATGTAAATAACATATTCATAAAGATTTCTTTATTATTATCATTTAATTTTGAAATAATATTATATCCATTTTCTACAATTCTGGATATAGACCTATAAAATTCTGATTTATTTCTATCTCCAAAAACATCATATAATATATTAATTTTTTCAGGACTCAAATTATAAATTATTTCAGAAATTTTTTGTTCTCTTACATTATATTCTAAAAAGTCTCTAAAACTTTCTTCATCTAAAGAAATTATTTCTTTTAATTTTCTTGCATTTATTGATTTTAATAATTCTGGATGTTCTTTAATTTTTTTAATCATAGTTTTTGATTTTCTATCCAATCTTTGTTGGTCTGGAGAATTAAATCTATCAGTAACTATAACATTCTTTTCAATTTCTTTTTTATCAATAGTAACTCCATTTCCAGACCAAGTATTTGAATTTAAAATTTTAGATATTCTGGAAATAACTTTATAAACTTTTAAAATATAACTATGAATTTCTTCAATATTACCTTTATTTAAGAAATTTCTTGGACCTCTCCATTCAAGAGTACCAGCTGGGTGGACACGAACCAAATTATATTTGTCATCAGAAGTTAATAATCTTGAAATAGATTTATAAATATAATTTTTATCATTTGTATCATTTAATCTTTGCAAATTACTTTTAATACTATTAAATAAATCAAAACCTGACCAGCTAGAAACAAATGGAATTGAACCATGTGAAGTTTTCATTTCTTTTAATTCTTCTAATATTTCATCATCAATTGATAAACAACACATAACCCAAGCAGTATTAATTTTATTAATTCCTTGGAAAGACATATGTGTATGAAAACCACAAGAATCATTTGTTTTAACTTGTAATGATGGTAATTTTTTCAAAAAATTATAAATTTTAGTAATATTAGCTGGGTTAAATTTAATAATAGGAGAACCATATTCAAATGTCCAAGCATCGTCATCATCTCCTTTATTTAATGAACTATCACTTTCAATTTTACCTTCACCAAATCCTAATTCTTTATTTAAATCATTAAGTAATTCCTCAACAACACCGTCTGGTCTTCTTCCAGAGTGATAACTTGGTAAATATGAACCTCTTGTCCATTCACGAGTACAAACACCTTCTAATTCAAAACCAATTGAAAAATCAGTAGATAATGCTTCGTCTAATTGTTGAGATTCACATAATAATTTAAATGGGTTTAAAATATCATAAATTCTCATTGACATTCCTTATATTAACTTTATAATATTATTTATTGATAAAGGTTTTATATAATAAAAAAGAGAGGTAAAAACCTCTCTTTTTAAGACTATTTTACAAATTAGATGAAACGTAAGTTTGCAACTTTAATTCTTGCTAAGTAGTCACCAGCGTTACCTAATGAATTTGCTGGGTTTGTTAAAGCAAAGAAGCCATAACGTGTTGACAATGCCATTACATGTTCAAATGTATTTGGGTCTAAGATAGTACCAGATGACATTACAGGAACATATGGACAATAGTAAGCAGCAGCATCAATTTCGTCTGAACCTTTGTAACCGATTAAAATATCATCGTCTGTTGCATATGTGTTTACATATACTTTTAATGTACCATTTAATGTACCAACATATTTGTTATTTGTTGGAGCTTCAAAAGTACCTTCTGTTGTTCTTACAAATTGAGAAGCAGTAGCTGATTGTAATACAGATAATACTGTGTGTGAAACTACTGACCAGTTAGCTGATGCTTTTCTGATTTTACGAGCAATTTCATTTGAATATCTGTTAATCATAACTGCTAATGCAGCGTGTTCGTCAACAACTGATGTAGCAACACCAGAAATTTTATTTTGGTCATAAGTAGCTACTGATAAGCCAGCAATACTTCTTAATCTTGCTAAAATTTCTTGGTCAATATCTAATACAATTTGTTGAGCTAATGCAGATGTTAATTCTTGTTCAACATTAGCACCATATTGAGATTCAGCATCTTGCATTGATTCTAATGTAAATCTTGCTTTTAATTTACGAGAACCAGCTTTAACATCTTCTTTTACGAATTCAATAGAAATATCGTTACCACCAGTACCTTCTAAGATAGCTGTATCAGCAGCAGCTGGATTTTCCATATCTTCGTTACCAGAATACCAAGCACCTACTAAGAATGGTGACATAGCTTCTTGACCAGCAATAATACCAGTACCGTTAACTGGAGATGTTGTAGCATATCTGATTCTCATAGTTGTAATTAAACCAGATGGACCTGTTAAAGGTTGAACACCAACTAATTCGTGAGCCATAACTGTTGGCATAACACGTTTAATTAAAGGCATCATAACTTTGTTAATAATAGCAACATTAGAAGCCATTGTAGCACCTTGTGTTGCATGTTCTCTCAAGATTTCTCTACGAGAGTTTTCTAATACTGTTTCTGTAATTGCTCTACGAGTATTGCTTTTGATGTCAGACACCAAACCTTTTCTCATTTTATTCCAAGCAACTGCATTTTCTAATAAAAGGTTTCCCATTAAATTTCTCCTATTTTATTTTTTCTTAATAATTGAATTTACCGTTCGCAATAACTTTAGAAATTTCTGCGTCAACATCAAGACCGCCCATATCGTTGTTTAAGTCCATTGCAACCTTTTTATTTTGTTTTTCTCCTGTTAAATAAATAGGTTTTCTATTTTCTTTTAACACTCTTTCATTTTTATTTATTGAATTTGTTGAAGAATTGCTTAAAATCATTGGAATGTATTTTTTAATAGATTCATTCAATTTTTCTGTTGGCACTTCTTTAACTAAATTTTTAATCATATCTTGTTTATCTTTACCTAAATGGGCAATAGATTCATTGATAATTTTTTCTCTTGTTAATTTATTATTAACAAGTTTTAATTGTTTATTTTCATTCATAACTTTATTAGCTTTATCTTCTAATACTTTGTTTGAATGTAATAATTTGTTTTGATTTGCTTTAACTGATTCTAACAAACCATTAACAACTTTATTTTCATTAAAGAATTTAACTGCGAATTCACGAGCAAATGCTTCAAAGATTTTTGAACCAAATGATTTTTTACGAGATTCTGCAATATCTTTTCTAAATTCATTTAATTCTCTTGATACAGAATTATTAATGAATTTTTCCATTTTATCAGCAGCTTCTGTGAAGAATTTCTTTTTAGATTCAGCTAATTTTTCAGCATTTTCTTTAACTAAACGAACTCTCAATTCATCTAATGATTTTAATTCTTGTCTATTTGCTCTTGTTTGTTCTGCAACTTGAGCGGTAATAAATTTACTAAATTTATTTAATGATTCAGAAAGTTGTTTTTTATCATTTCTTAATTCAACAACTTCTTTTTTTACTGCTTCGTTTAAAAATTTTGATGCTTTTTCAATAAAATCAGCTTTTTTAGATTCATAATTTTTATTCATTGAATCCATTGCATTTGATAATTTTTTATTAAAATCTTCTTGAATCAAAGCTGTTTTATCAGCTAACAATTTATCAAATGATTTTTGTGATTCTTGTAATTTTAATTTTTCTTTAATCAAATTTTTCTTATGAAAATTAATTTTTTTCATTTCTTCATTAAGAACTTTATTTGTAACTTGATTCATAGATTCAACAATTTTTTCTTTATCAGATTTTGCTTGTTTAGAAATTTCTTCATAAACTTCTTGTCTAACTTCATTTCTGATTTGAGCAACTTTTTCTTTCATTAAAGAATTAAAAGCATTTTTAATATCAGCAGTAGCATTATCACCTAAACATTCCATAAGTTTAGCGTTTAATTCTCTATCTGTTAATTTTGTAGCCATAATACTGGTCTCCTTAATTGATTATTTGTAACTCCAAGATTTAAACCAAGAAACAATATCTTCGTTTAATTCTTTTTCGTTTGCCTTTGAATTACCAATAATGTAATCTTGTGCATTGTTTAAAAGTTTTTGACCTCTACCACCTAAAAATTTTTCATAAATTGGTGTAGGTCTTGCATCTTGTGCTGAAGGGGTTGCAACAATATCAACTGTTATGATTTCAAAATCAGAAACTTGATTTGACCAATCATCAACATTACCTGAACCACGAGAGCTTACTCCTAATGGAACTCCGTCCATAAGTAATCCTTCAACAATTTTACCTGATGGAGTATTAGATAAAATTTTCATTTTACCAACACCATCATTACCTTCCATATGAATTTCAGTAATCATATGAGAAACATTGTGAACATTGATAACTAATGTGTCTGGGTGGTCTAATTCACCAAGAACACCACCATGTAATTTAATTTGTTCTTGCAAATCTTCTACTGCGTGGGCAATTTCATGTCTTGGGTAGATACGACCATTAAGATTTTGAATTTCACCTTGAATAAAAATTCCATTCAAATACCAATGTTTCTTTTTTTGACCATTTTCATCAACATAATCGGTTGGGTCAGCCAATAATTTTGACTGACCATGACCGATATATTCTTGAAGAATTGGTCTATTTAAAATATCTACCATTCTTCTATCCTTTATTAATTACCCATCATTGATTTGCCAGCAGCAGGTTTATTTGCTGGTTTTTCAACTTTATGCCATTGTTTAGCACCTTTATTTTCATTTGGGCAAACTTTTGCTTTTGCAGAAGGTTCTTTACCTTTTGAATTTGTTGAAGAAGTGCCTAATCCTGCTTTTGCATTTAATTTCAAACCAGGTAATTTACCAAAGTTCATTGTACCTTTTTTATTTACACCTTCATCTTCTGAAGTCATTTTTTTACGAGGGTCTGAAATTTTTGACCAAGATTCTTCAACAGCTTCTTTTTCGTCACCTTCAATTCCTTCTAATTCGTCAATTAAAGCAACTAATTCATCAGCTGAATATTTAATATCGTCAATAACTTCATCTTCTCCACGTTGAACTTCTTCATAAGATTGGTCAGAATCGTCTTCTGAATCATCCATATCTTCGCCTTCTGAACCTTCGTCAGAATCTTCATCTGATTCATCTTCAAATTCTAAATCAACTTCTTCTGAACCTTCAGCTTCGTCAACCATTTCTTCTGATTCGTCTTCTGAATCAAAGTCGTCATCAGCAACGTCAATTTCTTCTGAATCTTCAACGTCACCACCTTGTAAACCTCTTGAAATTTCGTCAAATAAATCATTTACTTCATCAGACATTTCACCAGCCATATCAAATTCGCCTTTTAAGTCTTCTAAAGCAACAGCAGCATCTTCAGCTAAACCTTCATCTTCGCCTTCTTCTGCTAATTTCATTTCATCTACAATATTTCTTAATTCGTCAAATTTACAACGAATATCATCTGACATTTCTGCTGGGAATTTATCTTCTAATTCGTCAATAGCAATTTGAATTTGATTAAATTCTTCTTCTGAATCTGAACCAATTTCATCTGCTAATTCATTATTGAAATCATCGCCCATATCAGAAATTTCAAAATCTTCGTCAGCAGCTTCTAATAATGCGTAGCTATTTTTAGCAGCTAAATCCCAATGACGTTTAAATAAACGTGTAGCTTTAGCAACGTCATTATCATTAACAATTGCATCAAATGCTTCTGCTAACAATTTTTTATCCAAGTTTTTAGACATATATATCTCCTTAATTGTTTATTTAAAAATTGTTCTAAAAGTATTTATAAATTATGGATAAGAATTTAATAAAAATGTGAAAATATAATTGACAAATAAAATAAAACCCTCTCAAATGAGAGGGTTTTGAATTAAAAATCTTCAACATCATTTTTTGATAAATGAGATATTGGTTTTTTTTGTAATTGTTTCTTCAAATTAACTTTATATCTTTTTTCAATAACATCTTTAAAATAATTATAAATTTGATTTTTTGAAGGTAATTGACCATTATGTTTTTTCATATAATTTGTTAATTTTGGCAAATACATTTTTTCATTATACTTATCTGAAACTGCATTAATTTTAACTTCTTGACCATCAACTTTTTTATATTCTGTTCCAGTATCAAATACAACATCTGCTAATGGTGCTCTATAAGAATTTATATCAATATAAAATCCTTTAGAATCATATCCAGCTTTCATTGATTTTAATGTATATAATTTTTCATTAGTAATTAAATCTTGTAAAATACTATCCAATACATCTAATCTTGAACGATTAGAAGCATCTTTTGGATTATTAGCTAAACTTCTATTATTCATATAATTTTTAATAGATTTACCAGCGTTTTTTAATGCTTTTCCAGGATGTAATAAAACACTATTTTTTGAACCTAAAGGTCCTTCCATAATTTGTGCTTCTTTAATAACTTTTTTATTCTTTAAAACAAAACATTTACATTCTTTTAAAGATTTAAATTCTTTTGTCCCTTTTTTACCATTAACTGCTTCAAATAAAATTTTCATTATTTTTCCTTATATTTAAATATTATACAAATATTTATTACATTGGCATTCCGCCCATACCCATATCACCACCTTCAGGATTTGACATATCTGGACCATATAAAATTGGAACAAATACAGAATCTTGTGCCAATTCTTCTCTTTTTTGATTTCTAATTGTCTTTAATCTGTTTAAATCTCTTAAATGAATTACTTTTTTTCTTTTTTGACCAATTTTAGGCACAGATTTATCTTCTTGTCTATCATATGGACGGTCAAAATTATTTTGTTCATTTTCAAATAAAATTTGAGTTAATTCTTTAAGCATATTTTATCCTTTACATTCCACCAGTAGGAGCAGCAGGAGCACCGCCCATACCCATATCACCAGCAGGAGCACCGCCCATACCCATATCACCAGCAGGAGCACCGCCCATATCACCACCTAATGAACCACCCATAGCACCCATACCTATATCAGCACCCATATCAGAAGCCATATCATTTAAGTAATCCATAGGAATATCTTCTACACCAACAGAACGTAATCCTGGAGCTTGATTTTTATCTTCAGTTGGTAATGGTACATCTTTATCTTTAAATTTCTCTTGATTTTCCATAATTAACAATCTTTGGTTTTCATTAAATTCTTCTTCTGTAAGTTTCAAATAATATTTTAATGCAAATTGTTTTGCAATATATGGATTTTGAGAAGCAGAACTAAATGCATCCAATCTTGATTTTCTAATTTCTTCTTCTGTTAATTCTGTAATATTAGTTGGTTCATAAAAAGCTAAACTAAAACTATCATCATTAATTTCAATAGCACGATATTTTAAATAATTTTTAAATTCTTTATCCAATTCTGTAATTAAAATATCTTGAATTCTTTGACAATATTTAAAAAATCTTTGTTCTTGAACAAATGTATTTGAAGTATTTGTTGGTATAGTTCTTTGACCATCGTTTGGACCATATGGAACCCAAGATTGAGGAACTTTTAATCCACGAATAACTAAATTTTCCCAATATACCATATCATTAATTTCACCAAGATTTTGACCACCAGGTAATTTTTCAACTTTTGGTTGAACCCCATCAGCATCAACAGGTAACCAATAATCTTCATTCATTGGAATTGAATTATATGCAACATCAATTGTATTAAATACACCATCAGAATCTTTTGAAGGCATTCTTCGTTGTGATAATTCATTTTTACATTTTTCCAAAAATTGTTTTCTTTTATATCTTGGAATTTGACCAACTGGAATACTAAATACTAATTTTTCAGTTGCATTTTTAATTCTATATAATAAGATACAATCTTGTAAAAGCATTTTTTGTATATATGCTTTATAAATATTTTCTAATACAGATAACCCAAATGGATACAATAAAACATTATCAACATTTAATGATAAATGAATAATATGTTCTGCTTTAATTGGTAATGTTGTTTGGTCATCATTTGGATTATTAACCATTTGAGCAGAAGAATTATTAACAATATTAGGAAAATTAGAATTAATTGTATTTAAAAAATTTCTTGTTTGAATATCAGAAGCAGCTGATGTAGCTATTTTCATTGGAACATTTAATTCAACATTTTTAATTACATAATGTGTTGGATTTTTTAATTCATCAACAACTACACCTAAAACATCATATATATTACATTTTTGAAGTTCCAATGTTTCTGGGTCACGAATAAAAAATATATCACCATATTTTAATGTTTCTCTAATAGTTGTAAATATACGTTTTTTCCATTCGTTTGTTTTAATCCAATCATTTAATGCAATTTCTATTGATAATGTTTGAGAATCAGGTAATTCTTGATTTTCAGTATATTTAATTTGAAATGGTTTTTCTTTATCTGATTGAGTAATAAAATCTGCAATTATATCCATTGACCAAGAAATTACTGGGTCTTGTTCCATTCCGTCATAGATAGTATATCTTTCCATTCTATTATTTGGACCTTGATACACCATAGGTAAATAATTTCTATATTTGTCATATAATGAATTAGTACCTGAATATCCACCTTTTTGAACACCCAAATGAGCTTTAGGTAAGTTTACATTTTTTAAAAATTTTTTGAAAGACATACCAAATTTCCTTAATATATTCTAATAAAAATATTTATTATTTATATAAAGGTTTGATTAAGATTATTACTTTTCATTCATATTTGATATATTAGTTCTATTAGATTTAAGTTTTTGAAAAGTATTGGCATCTCTATTCAAATAATTATTTTCTTCACCTAATTCTATATTACGTTTATTTAATTTAATTAGCTCATCCATTTTATTATTAAATGAAATAAATTCTGCATTTTGTCTATTTGATAATACATTATTAGTATTAATTTGAGAATATTCTGATGCTTTAATTTGTGCTTGGTCTTTTTTTGAATTTTCCATATATTGTGATACTCCACCAACTAATGCACCAATACCACCACCAACTAAAGTTCCAATTGGTCCAAACATACTTCCTATCATCGCACCAGTTCCAGCATTTCCTAAAATACTAGATAGGTAACCCATACCTCTATCTACACCACCATCTTGTTCAATAATACCATTTTCAACAAGAGAATTAGATATTTTATCAGTAGCCATTCCTAAACCAGTTGTAACTAAACCAGTTCCAAAACCTCTCAAAGGAGTGCTTATTTTATTTCCTAAAAATGGTATAGATGTAGCAAATTTATTTGCATTTCTAATAAATCTTCCAGTTTTGGATTTTGAAGAAGTTAAAGATTCTAATAGTCCAGAATTAAAACTTGAACCACCAACAAATTTTTCTACTGCTTTTGAAAATCTATGAACAGCATATGTAAATAATGATGAACCAGCAGTTCCAATTGCAGAAGCTGCCATACCAGAAGTCATACCTGATAAACCAGCTTTATCTAACATATCATTTAACCATCCAACTGTTCCAGAAATTGCATTATTAGCAATAGAACCAATAGATAATGCTTTTGTCATTCCTTCTGGTCCACCTGTTTTTGCTCTTAATAATTCTGTATCTCTGCTTCTTGCTGATTCACCATAATTTGTTAAATTAGATAATAAATTAGAGTCTTGAAGTCTTTCTTCACTTTTTAAAAGTTCATTTAATCTTTTTTGGTCTATTTCTAATAATTTTCTACTTGCTTCATCATAATATGCCATATTTTCCATATATTGACTTGCAGAAGAACCAGCAAATAAAGCTCTATTATTTGTATTAGCATTAACTTCATTAATTCTTTGTTGAGCTATATTTCCATATTGTTGTTGTAAATATCCGATTCCTTGTGTATTTAATTGACCAGTTTGAAGCATTCTCATTATATCAGGTAAAGCTGCTTGTAAATAACTATCACCTGCTATTTTTGTAAATAATTCTCCATTAATTCTAGTTCCTCCAGATAATAAATAATCTATCATTTCAGGAGAATCTAATCCTAATTGAGTTAATATTTGACTTTGTAATTTATTATTTCTTTTCCATGCTTGAACACGAATACTTTGGGCTTTTAAATCATTCTCTTGTTTAATATTTTCAATTGATTTACCAGTAGCTAAACTTAATAATTTCATTTGTTTAGCAGTTTCATCTACTGCTGCAATTAATTGTTGTTCAGACATTTGTCTTAATTGTGAAGGTGCGAAATCTTCTAACGCTGCATTAAATGCTGCAACTTGTTCATCATGTGTTAAATTATAATCATCAGAAATATTTTTTATTGATTTTCTAAATATATCAACACCATCTTTATAAGAACTATTTAATTTAGCTATTAATGGTGCAGATTTTTTTAATTGTCCAGCTAATTCTTCATAAGTCATTCCTAATGAAGAAGCAGTTGAACCCAATGATTTAAACCCACCATTAACTAATACGCCAGAACTCTCAATATCACGAAAAACATTAGATAATTTAAGAGTATCTTGCATATAATTAGTAAATGCTTTTGTTGCTATATCTAAAAATGAAACACCATATCCTTTTAATTCTTCAATTGCTTTTCTTGTTTCATCAGATACAGATTGTAATTTTTTTATATACTCATTATTTTTTTCAATTGCTTTACGTTGAGCAAGAGCATTTTCAATCAATGAATGATTTATTTTTTCATTTGTTTTTTTAATATCTTCACTATTTTTTTCATCTTTAGCAAATTTAGGATTTAAAATAGACAAAAGCATCTGCTTAATTTCTCTAACAGAATCAGCAGTATTAAATCCAACAGATATTGCTTGGTTATTATCTGTATATGGTATTAATTTACTTAATTCATCTTCAGTTATAGACATTTTTTATCCTTAATTATACTTTTGCTTGATTTCCTAAATTCCAAATAGGTTTTAAATTATCAATAATTTTACGACCTTTTGCTAATAATGGAGAAATAATTAATAATAAATCAATAGTTCCATTTTCTAAATTTTCAAAATACATTATATTTTCACGAGCATTAAGTTGTTGTTGAATATTTAAATAAGAAATATTAAACATATCTTTTAATACATTATCATTTCTTATTATTCTCAACATTTCATCATAATGAGTTTCATTATTAATTAATAAATTATAAACAACATTATGTAAAAATCTATATGCCATTTGTTCAAAAGGTTTTTGATAATTATCTAAATCTTCTTTATCAAATAATTCAGGATTAGTTTTAAGTTTAATTAATGTTCTAATCATTTCATCTATTCTTGAATTTTTAGTATCTTTTTGTGCAGAAGCATAATATTTTAATGCTTTACCAGAAACCGAAGAATTTAAATCACCAAAAAAAGGAGTAATTTTAAATCCGCCAAAAGCTAATTTTAATTCTGAAGAACCTTTACGAATAGGTGATGAATTACTTCTCATAGAATTTACAGATTTATTTGTCATTGTATGATTAATAGTTCTATTATTTGGGTCAAAATTATTATCAGAAAATAAATCTTCATCATCATACTCTGGAAATTTAGATGGTGTTGCATTTGTATTAGAACCCATAATACCTGCTTGAGAATGTAAAATATACTTAATTCTTTTAATAATATGAGAAGATAACATTTCTATTGAAGAAATTTGCTTATGAAGTTCATAGTCATTTTCAACCATATATTTTAATGTATTATCTTTATTTTTATTATCTTCATTTTTTGTACTTAAAATTTCTTTCTTTTCTTGATTATTTTCTTGATTATTTTCTTGATTATTTTCTTTATTTTTTATTTCAGAATCAACTTCTTTTTTTACTTCTGGTGTAACAGAATTTTCCAAATCACCAGAAACATTTTTATTTTTTTCTTTTTGAGCATCTAAAATTTGTTGACCAGAATTATCTTTGACTAATTCAGATTGTTTTTCTGATTTATCTTGCATTTTCTTTTTTTCTTTTGCATTTTCAATAGCTTTTATTATAAGCTCTGATGTTTTATTAAAATTAGATAATATATCAGGATTTTTTTCTGATATTTTATTTAATATAGGAGTTATTTGTTTTACATCTTTAAATCCATATTTAGATAATTTTGGTAATAATAAATTTTCATAACCATAGCTATCTTTTTTCTTTACTTCTAATAATACTGGATTATTTTTTTTAATAGCTTCCAATAATGAATTTGTAATATTAAAAATACCTTTATCTGTAATAACTTGAACCATCATTATTTCCTTTATAATATAAAAATATTTATAAAAAAATGGTTTGGTTAATTTAACCAAACCATTTTTAATTATATCCGTATTGGGGAAACTTTTCATGATTTATTTTCAGTAATTTTAAAAATTCATAAAATACTTCATTATCAAAAATATTATCAAATTTAAATTTAAATTTTAAAATTTCTATATAATTAAATAATTCATCATATATAAATTCTTTTGAAATAAAAATACAACTTTTATTAACTATATTCATAGATGAAGTAGCATATATATAATTATCAATAATAGTACAAAACTCATTATTTCTATTAGAATTACATGCTTCTCTTATAGAATATAATTCCACATCAATTTTATTGTCATCTTTAATATCATTATATATTTTATCATCTATATTAATAGTTTCAATAACATCAATTGTTCCACATACATAATATTTAAGATTAAAATCTCTATCTATATATTTTGATTTGGAAGCCATATCTAAATATTTCCATATATTATTATATATAGAATATATATAATCTTCTTCTTTTATTTTTCTTATATCAAATATATGATAATAATCCCAATAATCATTTATATAAGATGTTTTTGAAAATAGAGATAATGTACTATATCTATAAATAGAAGGAATAATTATATAGTCATTATAACCATTACCATATGGAATTAAATTGTAAATATCATCACTTGAAAAAGTTTTTCTCCCTTTTTCAAATTCTTTTATTAAAATTTTTAATATATCCATTAAAAATGATTCTTTATATGTCATAATATTCACCTTTCAATTATAATATAAATTAAAAATCCCTATATGTCAATAGGGATTTTTAATCATTGCTTAAAAGGGTCAACTGACGTAGAATTTGTTTTATTTTTTTCTTCCATAAATTTATTATATAATTTTACATACGATTCTCTTTGTTTATAAGATAATTGATATGCTTCTAATAATGAAATTTTGCCTTCAGAACGAATATTTAAATTTATTAAAGATTCTTCTAATTTTTCGGCTCTTGAATACAAAGATTCTAAATACTGATTAATTTTTTCATCATTTGATATTAAGAGCCTATCCCGAAAAAATCTACTTGATTAAAACCATAAAATTTATCTTCCCAAGTATAATCACAACAATTACATCTATAAGTTAATTTTTCAGGCAATCCAATATTATTTAATTCTTTTATTTTTTTATGTAATTCAGTTATAATACTTGATTTAGTATTTGTAACAAATTCATAAATCATCTTTTTATCATTAATAAATGTTTCATCAGGTAATTTAATACGACAAATACAACTTGTTATTAATTTATTACCAATTTCATTCATTTTATAATAACAATTTGTAACTTCATTCATTATATGTCTTTTTTCTTCATTTTCAATTGATTCTTCAAAATTATATTCATTATAAGATTTAATAATTTTTTCTTGATTAAAATTCATTAAACCATAATCAATTTTATCTCCTAAAGTATTTGGTTGAAAATAAATTGTTAAACCATTATCAAGTTTCATAGAATATTCTTCATCTAAGTATGTTATACTATTTAAAATATCTGTAATACTATATTCCATTTCTTGTGGATGAATTATTAATTCACCAGATTTTTCTGCTTCTTCAATTTTTTCTTTATCATTTAATGCAATTGCTCTTTTTTGACATTCTGGACAAGTTACTTCCATAACTAAATTGTCACCATAAGTTGCTTTTTGTATTGCCAAAAATAAAACATTAGCATCAGGATATAACAAATTTTCAGGATGCTTAACAGCAGGAACACATGATTCTAATAATTTAATATTTGCTTGACCAGATAATAATGAATCAGGATTCATTAATAATAATTCATCTTTTGGTAACATTGGATATACTTCAACTTCTCCATTTGGAGTATAATCAATCATATTATCTGGATACCAATTTCCATTAGATGGTAATTTAATTGATAATTCAGGTTTTCTTGCAAATTCTAATAATGGGTTTAACATATAATCTCCTTGTTAATATGAATATTTATAAATCAAAAAGAGTGATATTTTATTATATCACTCTTTTTTATTAATTTTCAAAATAAGAAATTATTTTATCAATAACAATAGCAGTTTCTTTAAGTAAATATTCATATTTTGTTAAATCACCAATAAATTTACTTGTATCATTTATAATAGAATCATTTGATAAGAAATCATATAATCCTGTTGTTAAATTAATAGTGCCATCTTCCATACCAATTTTATTAAATGTTGGCACAGTTCCTTGCATACCAGTAAATTCTCTTAATTCCCATTTACCTTCTTTATTATAAACTTTAAAAATTTCACCTTTTGTTGCTTCATTATTGTAAAAATAATCATTTAATTCAACTTCAGTTGCAAAAGTTACTAATGGTTGTGCCATTTGAGCAGCATAATTTTGATATAAGTCTTGATATACCCAATAACTTTGAACATTATATGTTTGATAATCTAATAATGTAAATTTGCCAATTGCATCCATTCTCCATAATGTCCAAATATTATCATAATTTTCATCAGTAGTAACCAATAATTTTTTACCAATTAAACTTGTATCTTGATTTTGTTGCATATCATAATGAGATGAAAATGGTTCAAAATCACTTTCTGGATATGGGTCTTTATCCATAAAAACATTATTAAATTCAGTTGTTCCAACATCAGTTGAAGTTAAAACATCTCTTGTATTAAATATATCATTAACAACATCTACAAAATTTCTTCTTGAATTTTCAAAACTTCTAAACATTGTTTGTCTTGGTCTTATTAATATACCAATTTTATTTCTATCACTCAATGAAGGGTCTGGAACAGCTTGTCCTAATGAATCATATCCAATTAAACTTGCTTTCATTTTATTCCATAATTCTTCTGGTACATTATCATCATCACCTTCTCTGACTAATACCCATTCAACATGTTCATCTAAATCAATTGCATTTTTAAAATTGAATTGAATTACAAAATTATTACCTGTTGAAACAGTATCAAAATTACCAATAATAAAAGCACTATAAGCATAATCACCAGTTCCAATATATATTGGTGATAACCAAATAATTCCTTCATCTTGTGGAGAATTAATTGTTTGTGAAATATTTAATGCTGATTTATGTCTAAAATCAACTTCTGGTATTTCAGAAGGATTTTTATTCCAATAATAGTAATATGTATCATAAGTCGCTGTTTCATAATTATATAATTCTTTAACAACATATTTTAATACATTTTCTGGTTTTTTATTTGATTTAGTCCATTCATAAACAGCAATTTCAGAACCAGGTAATTGTTTACCCCAATTATTACGTCTATAATAAATATCTCCTTGATGATAATCTAAATATCTTACTTTTGATAAATCCCACCATAAGTAACCAACTTTATCATCTCCCCATTTATAAAAATCATTATAATCCATAACAGGGTCAATTGCAGTAATATAATTAACTTCATCTAATACTTTATTTGGAATAATTCCTTGAATTGGGTCATATAAATTAATTGAAGACATTGTTTCATTAGTATCATCATTAACCATATAACAAGTATTAATTTTAGTTAAATCAGGGACTTTATTTTGAATTCTATATAATTCAAAATCTGTTCCATTATATTTAAATATTGACCATGCAATTTTATCTACAATATTTTGACCTTTACGCATTAAATTATCTGGGTCTTTAATATAATCAAGATGATTATTTAAAATATCACCAGTTACATATACTAAATCATTTTTTATTAATTTAGAAGTATCAAAAGATTTTAATTGTGATATATTATCAACTCTCATTGACATAAAACCATCATCAACTTTTTTATAAATATCCCAATCTTTATTTTCTTTTTTAACAATCCAAATAGTTTCATTGATATTAATATTATCTTGAACTTTTTCAAATTCTTCTACATTAGCAACCAAATAATTTACATCTTCTGTTCTTGCAAATCCGCCAATTGGAAAAAATTTTGTAGTATTATTAAATACAAAAGTATTTTCTTCTTTGATTGATAATTTTTTCAACCAATTTTCATCATTCCAATTAATTTCAATAATTGAATTCTTTTCTTCTGATTTTGTATTTGTTGTAAAAGCAATAATTTGTGGGTCTTGTGTTATTTTTCCAGCATCAATTTTAAATTCCATTAAATAATTGTCAGAAGTATAACCAAATTCACCCAATTTAAAAGCCCAATTTTCATATAAATCAATTTCAGAACTATTATTATTCATAATGTAATTAGAACGATTTAATTTACCAAATGAACGTTTAGTTCCTTTTTCTCTTAACATACCTTTATAAAAATCAAAGATATTTCTATCGTCTATTAAAAGACGTTCCATATTTGGTAATTTTTGAAAACCTATTGTTTTTTTAGCATATTCTCCAAAAATACCTTGAGAACGAACATCATCTGTATCAAAGAAATATTTAAAATCTTCTACCAATTTATCATAATTTGGTACTGCTCCTGTTGAATCAACTAAATAACCAGGAGCAAATAAAGTTCCATCCCAATCTAATACGCCAATTCCCATAACTTTTAATCTTTGTGCTTTAATACAAAGTAATGGGTCATATATTATATCACCATATAATGTAACATTATCAAATAAAATCATATGTTCATTTTCAATAATGTTTATTTTTAACATAGTAATAACTTTATCAGTTGTAGTTATTTCTGAATAACCATTATGACGATAAACTGATAAACTATCATTATAAATTGGATTACCATTAGTATCCAAAACAGTCCAATATCCGTTAATATATTGTCCAATAATATCTAAAAATGCGTCATGTTGTATTGTCATACCTTGGAAACCTGGATTTAACATAATTAATGTTCCATTATCAGGATTTATTGAAGCCCAACGAACAAAATCTTCCGCTTTTGCAGTAAAATCAATTACTGTTCCTGTTGAAGATAACACTTTATTAAATATCCAACCTTCAATATTTTCCAAATATTTTCCATAACCGCAAATTACATTAAATAATTCTTGAACAGAAGAAAATGTTGTTTTATATTTAATTCTTTGAACATTATTTTCTCCAGTAGTTTTCCAATTATTATAATAAATTACACTTCTATTATTAATTTCAATATTTGTTTTTTTACCTGTTAAAATTGGAGTGCAAATATTAAAATATGGGTCACTTAAATCAAAACCATCAATCATATAACCATTTTCAACTTTTGTAATTATCATTGCTGAATAAGTTGCTTGTTTATTTGTTTGTGTTTTATATAAATTCATATGATAGTTTTGTGAAGGTAAAACACCATAATTATCAGATATAATTTTTAAACTATCTTGTTTAAAATATCTTCCACAACGATAAGATAATTGCATATCTATATTTCTTATCATTGAACCTTCGTAATCGGTAATACTAATATTTTCATTTGTTAAAAAGTCGGAAATCCATTGTTGAATACCAATTTTTCTTAAATATGTATTGTTAATATATTCATTATGAACATATATTTCAGAAGGTGAAGGTCTGTTTATAGTATCATCATAAATTGTTTGTTCATAATCAGTACCTTTAAATAATGTAATTCTATTTAAGGAATCCCAATTATGTTCTACCCATTCAATAGGTCTCATTAAATAAAGCATTGTTTGAATAGAATATCTATATTCAGAAGTAAACGTCCAAGCAGTTTCAACTTTACCCATATCCCCAACATTCCAAGGTTGAGAAGCATAATAAGCAATAGGTGCTTTTTTAACAATACCAATATCTACTGGATTTAATAATTCACCCTTTTCATTTACAGGAATATATTTTGAAGATAAACCTGGTCTTGCAAATTCTTCATGAATACCTTTTTCATCTCCATCCGCAATATACCCTTTTTCTAAATCTTTCCACATAGGCATATTAGAAGAATTATATGGAGCAGAGCCATAATGTTCTTCCCACCAATCAGGCATAGAACCAAAACCTAACATTTCCCAAGGATGAGTATGAGGTCTATATGTATCATAATAATATAAATAAATTGCTCTATATGAACCATATAATTGTTCACCATCAGCATCAAAGCAAGTTGAATAATTCCAAGTAAATGGGTCTGTATAATCAAAATTAGAATTATCAGTATAATTAACATTGTTTGTATTACACCAACTTTCTAAAAATGAAGACATTATTGATTTATATTCTAATTGAGAATATTTTGTTTTTCTAAATTTACCAGGAATTTGTTTAAATTTATTATATACAGGTAATGAATTTTTCCATTTAGAAGGTATAGAATCATAAATGGCTTGTTCCATTCTTAATAAAGCAGAATCTCTATAATCATTAAATAATACTGTATATGAACCATCATGACAAAGTAATACATTTGGTTTTAATGGATTATCTTCTAATGTAATAATTGCTGATTTATAACAATTATCAATACCTAAATATGCTGGTGTAGCTGGAATATAACATTCACCAAATTCAGAAGCAACACCATTATTATAAAATGGATTTAATCCTTCTTTGCCAATATTAATTCTTGATAATGCTTCCATAACAATTTTTGTTACATCACTGTCTTCTGTGTATTCTCCATTATTACTCATAGTTGTAATAACATTTTTAAATTTTGTTTTAAATTTTGTATATTCATTATTAACATATTCAAAAACATTACGAATATTAGTATATTGACGAGAATTTAATAACATTGTTTTTAAAATAGGATTTGAATGTTGTAATATTTCAGTACCTAATGACAAATCTTTTTTGGTATTGTTATAATTATTATAGCCGCCACCTTCACCTTCAAAATTACTTTGATTTTCAATTATTGATTTTAATTGGTCAAAACATTCACTATAATTAATTTCAGTAATATTACCATTCATAGCATTTGCTGTTAATGATAATGGTAAATCGTAGTAATATCCTTCAGCAATTGTATTATCTAATTTAATAACTAATAATTTAATATATAAACTATCATCTATTTTTAATGATACATTTTCTGTTATCAACAATTGTTTATTTTCAATTATATAATCAATTTTTTCATTTAATAATGTACCATTTAAATACACAAATGAAGATTTTCTAACAGAAGAAATATCAGGTTGATATGCTAAATTATATACTGTATATGTTGTTTTTAATCCAGATTCCTCTGTTATTTCTTTATATTCACGATTATCAGTAACAGTAATTTCAGTTGTGATATATTGTGAAGTGGTATCTTTTGACAAATACCAAGTATTTAAATAAGTATCTTGACCATTTAATTTGAAAAATTTAAAACCTGTATATGTTTTTACTGTATCATAATCATTGTAATTATAAGTTTCAGAATCTAACAAATTATTGAATTTATAATTTCCATATCCATCTGTTAAAATAGCTTTACCTAAATCTTCATCAACAATTGCTGATTTATCATCAGTTGTAACATAATCAAATAATTTATTTCCTTTAAATGTTGATTGAGGATAAGATAAAGTATTATCCAATCTAACTTTCATATCATCATATAATTGAAATAATGGTGATTGATTTATTTTAGATTTTTGTTGACCTGTTTTCCATTCATTATTTTCATAATAGAAATATTCGTTTGCATAACGTCCTAATTTAATTGTTACGCCTTCTCCGTCAACTGGTGCACCAGTTGACGACAAACCATTAATAATTGGTTGTAAAATAACTGTATTAATTGTTGAAATACCAGAAATTTGGTAAATTTTATTATTATTTTCTATATCAGAGTCTCCTGTTAAAAGAATTGTCATACCATCTTTTAACTCAACACCTTGTATTGGTTGTGGAACTAAACCATGTATAGAGCTTTTTTTGGCAGCAACATATAAATCAACATAACCACGATTATATGTACCATAATCATATAATTGAATATCTTTATTAAAACATATAATTGGTTTTTTTGCTTGCTTATATTTTTTAGTTTCTGTTGCTGTCATTTTTGATATAACTGAACGATGAAACCATCTATTTCTTAATGACCAAGCATTACCATCTATACATCCTCTTTCCATTACAAAATAATCTGGTTCATTACTTTTTGAATATAAAATTTCACTATCATCAATTAATTCAATTGACTTACCAACACCTTCAACAATAAAAATTTTATTATTATATTCTGGATTTTCGTCATTTAAAAATATAACTCTTAATCCAGATAAAAATTGAACTTGTTCTGCATCAGCATCTTCTGGGTCTATATATGTATAATTTTCTTTTCCAAGAATATCCATTACAACATTTGTTTGACCAGAAATTTCTACTGGTGTTTGACCTTCTTCAATCCAATAATAAAAATTATAATTTAAAAACATATCTATATTAATAGGTGGACACCATGACCAATATTCATTTGATAATAATCTATTTTGGTCATTTGTATCACAACCTTGTAATTTTAAAGTATTAATAAAATTGCAATATTCTACAACAGCATTATCTTCTCCTGTTACACTATCTTTTGAAACTAATGCTGGTGTTAATTGATAAGCCTGTCTTTCTTCAGAAGGTTCTTGAATATAAAAATCTCCTTCTTCTAATGCAACTGATTTTTTTCCAATATAACCATTAATATATTCTTCTGCGGATGTTTGAAAAAAATGATTCATTACATAATCAATAAATTTACCTATTAATTCTCTATTTGTAAATTCTTTTGGAAAAAATTGTTTAAGGTCTTTTTCAACAACTAATCTGATTGCCATTTTTATAATCCTTATAATTAATCATACTAATATTTATATAAAGAAAGATTGCTAATTTTATACAAATTAAAACTTATAAATATAGTTAGATATAAAAATAATAAATAATTTTATAAATGCAATATTGGAGATTATAATGGATAACTATATTAATTCACTTTCTAAATTTGGTACTAAACTTGAAGATAGAAATCAAAGAGTTAAGTTCCCTAAATTAAAAACAAGATACAGAGTTATCTTTGAAGGTTTCGCAGCTCCTGTTGGTGGTGAAGATGTTACAATGGATATGAGAACATTTACTACACCAAAAGGTAAATTTGAAGACAAACAAATTGATACTGTAAATGGTCCAATTTATTATGCTGGTTTATGGACTTGGGACCCAGTTACATTTACTTGCTACGATTCATATGATAATGCTGGATACAAAGCATTATATCGTCAAATTCAAAGACAAAGAGATTTATCAGAACAAGTTACAGCTACTGTATCTCAAAACTATAAATTTGTTACAAAGTTTGAAAATACAGATGGTCACCAAAATACAATTTGTACTTGGGTTATGGAAGGTTGTTATTTAACACAAGCACAACCAGAAGATGGTGAAAATGGTAACCATGACGCACAACTTATCAATTGTGGTATTAGATTTGATAATGCTAACTTATATGATTATGATGGTACATTAATTACTGGTGACGGTGCTGTTTCAACACTTATGTCAAAAGTTTTGGCTTTCTAATTTTAATAAGAGAAAGAAACAAAAGAGAGGTTTAAAACCTCTCTTTTTTAATATCCGCAAGCATACCACCACCCAGTAGCACTATAAGAACCAGAGCG
>ENA-ORKV01000066-ORKV01000066.1-human-gut-metagenome-genome-assembly--contig:-NODE-66-length-134068-cov-18.314409_pt1 | contig 134068 bp, 109 predicted proteins | sample MGYA00243058_ERZ508805 | MGnify/ENA primary metagenome ERZ508805 (study PRJEB26277, sample SAMN04329770) | human gut metagenome | biome: human-associated habitat | host: Homo sapiens | place: USA...
GAAGAAGATGAAGGAGAAGCGGTCCGCGCCGTTCTGGATCAGATAGCACACATTTTCAAAGGTGGCGAAGGCGAGGGCTACGGTGATGGCGGTGGGCTTGATCTTCTCGCTCTCCGGCTCAAACACCAGCAGATAGAACACCAGCGGCAGCAGCTTCATCGTTTCCTCCACCACCGGTGCGATCTCCGCCGTGGCGGCAAGGGCGTCCGCCTGACATACCGCCGCGAGGAAGGTGTTGATATAGGCCGAGAGCAGGCACACCCCCATTCCGGCAATGCAAAACAGGAAGCGGCGGAGCTGCCGCCTGCCCATGCACAATGCGGCCACCAGCAGCGGGGATACCATGCAGATGAAGATGTTTTCGATGTAGGTCATGCCTCCACCGCCTTTCTCGTGGCGGGCAGCAGCCCCAGAATCGCAAGCGTCAGCAGTAGATCGCACCAGACGGTTGGGCTTGCCGGAGAGGTATCCGGCCAGAAGCAGCCCGCCGTCCAGAGCAGATATTCCGAGAATACAAAGCACAGCACGCCGATGTGGAAATATCGCATATTCCGCGCCGCGTCCGTCTGCCCATTGGCGTAGACCAGCCCACGAATGGCGCAGAAGGAGAGCACAATCATCATGCCGCACCAGATCAGGTTGGAGAGGATGTCCCCGAAAACACAGTAGAACGCCAGCAACGGCACGCCGAACGCAGGCGCAAGCCATGCCCTGCGGCTGCGGAAGGCACGCTCATCCTGACTGGCGAGAGTGGCCTGCAAAATGTGCAGGAAAATTACGCTGGCCACCCAGCCGAACTCCGACACATAAAAGACCCGGGGCGTGGTGTCGAACAGCAGCAGGTACAGCGTCCAGTAGAGCGAACCAAGGGCAAAGCAGCCGTAGAAGCACAGCAGCAGAAAATACGCCTGCCTGCGGCTTTTCCGGTAGGATATGCCAGAAAGCAGCGTGCCCACGAACGTGACCAGCAGTTGCAGCAGGTTCTCAATCAGCTCCATGCGCATCCTCGCTTTCCTTGTCCTGCCCGTCCTCACGGCTCATCTGCCGCAGCCGGAAGCACAAAACGGTCACGCACACGCCGAGTAAAAACGCCAGCAGCCCGATAACAATGTATCCCAAAGCCGCGCTACCGCCGTACATACTGGCCGCCGTTTCAAAGCCCACATAGTCGCCTGCCTGGATGCCTGCGGCAATGCCGGGCATGGCGAAGGACGCGCCGATGAGCAGCACAAGGCACGCTGCCACAGCGGAAGCCATGGTGATCGTATTGCGCCGCAGCTGTTTCTCCCGTTCCATTTTAGCGATGCGCCGCTTGGTCTCCGTGACCCGTTCCTCATGACTCCGCATTTGTGATCCCCTCCCGTTCTAAGAGCCTTCGTAGGCTCTCTTTTCCGCGATACACCATGTTGGTGATCTGTTTTACCGTTTTTCCCGTGACCTCCGCCGCCTGTGCGTAGCTCATATCCTCAAAATAGGTGAGATAGAGGACTTCCCGATAGTCCGGGTTCATTTCGCTCATGCAGAAATGCAGAATGCGGTTTCGCTCCTCCGTCCGGATGACCTCCTCCGTCAGCAGCCGTCCGTCCGGCTCGTCGGTCAGCGCATCGAGGCTGAACAGCAGCTTTCGTTTGCTCTTGTGGCGCAACGCCATGTGCCGCGCCGCCTTATAGAGATACGCCTTGAGGCCGCCGTCCCGGATGCGGGGCTTTTTGGTGAACAGATAGGCGAAAACATCCAGCATCAGCTCCTCCGCCTCGTGAACGTCGTGCAGATAGCCGTCGATATACAGGGTCAGGGGATCGCCGTATTTTTTCATCAGGGCATTGAGCCCTTCGTCGTCGCCGCTCAGATATTGGCGGTATAAAGCCTCATCGCAGGTCATAGCGTTCACTTCCTTTTTGCGGATGCTTCCAATTCCAATGCGGAGGGGATCCGTCAGGTGCTTGTCCTGCCGGGATCGCGGTGCTGTTCCTGAAAGCGCGGGTCGGACGGCTTTTCCGCGTTTTCCGGAATCGCCCATGAACGGCCGAACCTGGACGCGCCGGGGATCCGCCCCTCGGCGCAATACTGATTGACCCGCCGCTCCGATACGTCCCAACGATAGGACGCCTCCCGAATGGAGATATAGCCCTTGATCCCGTTCATACCGCACCTCCGCATGGATAATACTCAACACGGTACATTATATACGAATATCCGAAGAAAAACAAGCCCACTCGGAGCAACGATTTTAATAACCTCTTTCACAATCATATCTCTTTAAAATTCCATACAATCTCCACCCTGTTATCTGTGTGTATCACTATCTTCTTCACAAAAGTTGTTATAGTTTCCTTGGTAAGCTTACACTGCCACTCGTGATATTTGGCGTATCCTTCCTACGAATTACTACACACTTTTTTCATCAAATTACACCATTTTACGATAAGTTACGATAGTTTCCTCTCTAACGGAAAATGCCCTCAAAGCCTGTAAAATCAAGCATTTGATGGCATTCATAGGAGTTAAGATAAAGGAGCAGGCAGGAAATCTATAAAATCCTGCTTGTACTGTTCCATTGTATCTAAAAACCTCCGTGACTAACGTATCTTTTTCAGTTCTGCCTTTTATCATACCATATTTTTTTAACATTCAATGAATTTCCTTGGGAAGAAAAAAGGCAGCCATTACGACTGCCTAATAGGTATCTCCCTCTAAAGGTCGGATATTCACTTCCTCCAGCACTGCCTGGGGTGACAGTAGGAAAGTCAGGGCGATGACTTTTCCCAGGTCGGAGGTTTCCAAAAGTGACCTGTCCTCTTCCGAAGATTTCTTTCTGGTCTCGGTAAAAGTGCCACCGGGATTGATCAGGGATACTCCGATGCCCAGTGACTTGCACTCTTCTCTGAGACTGTAAGCATAAGAACGAAGTGCCCATTTGGAGATGCCGTAGATACCGCCCTTATCTCTGCGGATCCCGGTAGTGGAACCGATCAGCAGGATGCGGCTTCCGGGAGCCAACAATGGAAGAAACTCTTTCACCAGACGGTAATATGCTGTCACATTACTATCAAGCATTGCCTGCAATTCTTCCGGTTCCGGCTGCAATACAGATCTCTGCGTGGAAGGATTTGGGAATGCCGCCGCACACAGGATCAGTCCGTCCACCTTGCTGCCAAATTCCGTTATGCTGCCGCCTTTTACCGCTTCCACCAGCTCCTCAACAGCTTCCGCCCTGCCGGCGTCGCAAGAATAGATGGCCGATCCTGCCAGTTCTTTTCCGGTCTCTTCCAGGGTCTTCGGATTTCTGCCGATGATCAGTACCTTATGTCCATCCTGTAACAGTTCCCTTGCAGCCGCTTTGCCGATGCCGCGGCTGCCGCCGATGATCACAATGTTCATATTCAGGTCTCCTTCTTATCGCACCCATTTACAGTCAGATTCCTATCTGATCTTCTATCCCGCTCAATCGTTTTAGTATCTTCCGAGAATCGTATCCTTTACATCCCATCTCTGTGGAGGATAAGGGGTCTGGTCACCATAGCCCACATCCACGTAAGTCACCAGGCGGATGTAATCCGGCAGGTTGAAACGTTTCCGCAGTCTGTCACAGAATTCCTCTCCGGGAAAAGTCAGCCAGACGCCTTCCAGTCCTACCGCATGGGCTGCCAGAACGATATTCTGTCCGGCGGCACCGGCATCCAGCAGCTGGTTACGCACCGGCGTAAAGGAATTGGCTCTGTAACATCTCATATCCTGCAGAATCACCAGATGCACAGGACCACCCGGCACATCACTGCCACGGAACAGTCCCGGCTCGTTTTTCTCCCGTACCACCACATAGCGGATGGACTGTACATTACATCCGTGAGCCGCCCAGAGACCGGCTTCCAGGATCTTGTCAATCAATTCATCCGGCACTTCCTTATCCTTGAATTCCCGGACGCTTCTGCGTTCCTTTACGATGGTAAAGAAATCCTTCTCCATCTGCTCCGTCACCGGTGTAGGCTTGTAAGGTGTCAGATCCACCTCCTCGCCTTTCACCAGTTTCTCCGCGGCATCGATCAGGAAAGAAGCATACCGGTATTCCGGCAGATCCTTTCCCAGTCCTCTTTTCTCCCACAGTTCCAGCAGATGCTTCGTATAATCTGCCTGATTGGGTTTTAATTTCTGATGACGATATGCGGTGGCATATACCTGAATCTCCAGGGTATGATGGGAACGTTCTCTCACCCTGGCCCGGAATTCAGTTTCGTCCATATTTAAAAGCTGTTCATCTGTCAAACGCATATTGTTATTCCAGATTTCAAGCACTTCGTCTTTGGAAAGGTAATCCATACTGGTATCACGAAACATACTGCTGCCTCCTTATTCTCTGTATTCTTCGTCTATAAGTTACCCCAATAGTTGTTGGGAATATCCTGTCCGCCGCTGTTGATATCCTTAGCAATTTCCGCTGCGATCTTCAACAGCAGAGGATCACTGCGTCCTCTCTTCTGTTCCAGAGGAATCTCATATATCTTCTGGATCGTACTGGGTCTGGGGCTTAACAGTACGACTCTGTCTGCCAAGAATACCGCTTCGTTGATATCATGGGTAACGAACAACACGGTCTTGTTCTCTGCCTGACGGATATTGATCAGTTCCTCCTGCAGGGTGCACTTGGTCAGATGATCCACGGCACTGAACGGCTCATCCATGAGGATGACCTTGGGATTCATCGCAAGAGTTCTGGCGATGCCAGCTCTCTGTCTCATACCTCCGGACAGCTGTGCGGGGTATTTGTTCTCAAAACCATTCAGACTGACCATGGAAATGTAACGCTTCAGGCGTTCTTCTCTCTCTTCCTTGGGGACGCCTGCGATCTCCAGACCGAATGCCACATTTTTCCGTACGGTTCTCCAGGGGAACAGGGAGGCGTCCTGGAATACCACACCAATATCTCTGCTGGTACCGTGTACCGGCTGACCGTCCAGCGTTACTTCTCCGCCGGTAGCATCCAGCAGACCTGCCACGATCTCAAGCAGTGTACTTTTTCCGCATCCGCTGGGTCCTACGATGCAGACGAACTCTCCTTCTGCCACATCCAGATTGATGTCATGCAGTGCCTGGACTTCGTTGCCGTCCTGATCAATATAGGTTTTGTTGATATTTTTAATGGATATTGCGGGCATTTCCATTACCTCCGTTTTCTTATTATTTTGCTTCCGGATCTGTCATTCCCAGAGTATCCGCAGCTACCTGGGCGAACTCATTGGTATAGGTTCCTTCATAGCTGACATCGGGATCTACCCAGCCGTACTCTTTCAGATATTCAAAAGTGGTAGCCAGACGATCTTCGGGAATTACCGGGTAATCCAGCCATACGTCAATTTCGGATTCGATAGCCTGTCTCATTACATCCTCGGAGGTGTTCATCTCTTTGGCTGCCCAGGCAACAAACTCATCAAAATAGTCGTTTTTCACTTCTTCATGTACCTGATAGTATGCAGTCAGGAATCTCTGCAGTTTCTCAGGCTCATTTTCAATAAAGCTGTTGCTTGCGATGATCGTTCCGGTATAGTAGTCGGGAATGTAATCCCATGCTCTGCCCAGAATATGTCCGGTACCGTCTGTCTCAGCCAGTGCTGCATACGGATTGTGGATAATGGTGGCATCCACCTCGCCGGAAGTCAGGGAAGCATATGCTGTCTGATATACACCGTTGGCGATCAGATCTACATTGTCTGTGCTGACGCCGTTTTTCTCTAACATTTTCAATACGGAAAGTCTCATTCCGCCGGAAGCGCCTGCAGTACCTACCTTTTTGCCTTCCAGATCAGAGAAATCCTTAATATCGTTATTTGCAACCAGCCAGTAGCATCCGGAATATCTCCACATATTTCCTACCAGCTTGGCAGGTACCCCATTGTAGATGCCGGGAATGTAAGAACTGGGATCCCCGTCAGCTACATCGATCTCGCCTCTGGTGATCAGAGACATTACGGTAGAATTGGTATCCGCGCTGGCCTCCACATTTTCAAACTCAATACCCAGCTCCTTATACAGTCCTTTTTCGATAGCAAAGCGGTTCACCGCACCGGTCATTCCGGTCGCAAAGCAGGAACGGATCACGATGGTATCATCACCGGTCTCTCCTGCGGTGCTTCCGCTCTCTGCTGCCTGACTGCTTTCACTCTGTGTGGCAGTGGTAGCTGCACTGCTTCCGCATCCTGCCAACACTCCGGTTGCCAATACGACGGTCAGTAATACGCTTAATACTTTCTTTTTCATAATATTTTCCTCCTCGTTTCTAAAAATCTACTTACACATGTCTCCATCGATAACTGATGGCATATTCGATGGCGTCGATCAGTTTCACTGCGCCTACGGATAATAAGGTGATCAGGATGATCAGGAAGAACATCCTGGGGGTGTTCAACAGGTTCTGGGATTCTGTCAGCAGATATCCGAGTCCTGCTCTCGCCGACTGCATTTCCGAGAACAATACACCGGTCAGTGCCGTTGCCGCTGCCAGCTTCAATCCGTTGAAGATCGACGGCAGTGCTGCCGGAATAATGACCAGAAATACGGTCTGGAAACGATTGGCTTTAAATACTTTTGCGACCTTCAGATACTCCTTTTTACACTCCTTGGCTCCGGTCACTGTGTTATACAGAATTGTAAATACTGAGAACAAAAATACCAGAAACGCCTTGGACTGAAAACCGATGCCGAACCACAGGATCAGCAGCGGCAGGATCGCTACTTTCGGAACTGCCATGATCGCCGAACAGAATACATTCATGTACTTCTCCGATACCGGGAACAGAGTCCAGATCAGTCCCACTGCAATACCTACCACCACAGCAGACAGATAACCTGCCAGGGCCTCCTGTATCGTCAGCAATAAATGAGGCCACAGGGTTCCGTCCGTTATGATCTCGATCCCTTCTTCCACAATGGAAGTCGGAGAAGCCACGAAGATTGTCAACACTTTTCCGGAATCCACTGCCCATTGCATCCATAATAGCAATGCCGCCACCGTAAGCAGCTGTGCCAGATTCACCCAGGTAAATTTTTTCTTGTTTTTAGATTTCTTCTTTTTTTCCATAAGTGTATTCTCCTCGCTTCACCTTATCGCTTTCAAAGTACTCTCTCGTACAACAGGTACCTTTCAGGATGACATTCTGTGTAATTCTGTGGGAGAGACACCTGGAAAAATTCTCAATGGTGGTGGTATCGATCACATCACAGTAAAACGGTGCGATCTCTCGGAACCAGGGATACTTATCAAAATAAGTTCTCCACACTTCTGCGTAAGGACAATGGTCTTCTCCCCATTCCGGGATCCATCCGGTGAAAGGAAGATCAATGACACTCATAAAATCCTCTACGGAATCTGCTTTCAATCCCTGCGCCAGTGCTTTCTCCCGCAACTGATCCGACCGGTCCACCGCCAGCTCGAATACGGTCTGTCTCACGATATCTTTGGTCTTCTCCAGTCCGAACTGATCATATAATACTTTGCTGAAATGGAAGAACTGCATTGCGAACTGTCTTGCGGCCTTTCGTACTTCACTTACCAACAGTTCTCTGGGAACTGTGCCTTCTATTTTATAATCTGCTTTACTCAATGTCCGTTTCCTCCACCTTATTAAAGCTGTCCATAAATGCTATGTATTCCTGTTTATCTGCGAATCTCGGATGATATTCCTGCTTCGTCCGCTTTGCGACTGCCGCACCATCCTTTAACATCCGGTAAGCACTCAGTGCAAACATTTTTGCGGTCAACACATATGCTTCTTCCTCATCCACGATATCGAAATCCACCTGATGTAAACCACCGACGGCACCACCGGTATTGAAAGTGATCACAGGGAGCAGATGCTGTACATCTCCCACATCTGTGGATCCTCCGCTGTGTTCCTCCGGTCTGACCTCGTATACCGTTTTTTCTCCTGCCAGTGCTTTCACCGCATCGGCCATCTCTTCCGGTGCCGGCTGCCAGAGAGAAGGAAGATATCCCGGCATGGTCTCGATACGATACCCTGCTCCCATGGCAAGTGCTCCTGCTTTGAAAGAACGATCCGTCTTGACGGATGCATCTGCGAAAGCTTCCAGGGTCCTGCCTCTTACCAGTGTCTCCAGCACCGCTTCGCTGGGAACTACATTGACCAGATCTCCGCCCTTGGTCAGGATCGGATGGACTCTCACGCAATCCTCATCCCTGAAAGTCTCACGGTTCAGTGCCAGTGCCTGTAACCCCAGGCTTGCTGCCGATAAGGCGTTGACACCTTTTTCCGGACATCCCGCCGCATGGGCTGCTTTTCCCTTGATACGGATCACCTTGGATACAAAACCATTGCCGCTGTTGCTTCCCAGCCGGATTCCCTCTAAGGAAATATGATGCGCCAGTGCCACATCCACATCATCAAAAGCACCGATGCGGATCAGTTCGCATTTTCCGCCTCCATAAGCAATCCTGCCGTCGGTGATCAGGCCGTTCTTGAACTCGATCTCACCGTACTCCTCTGCCGGTGTGGCGAAGAAGATCACCTGACCATCCAGCTTTTGTGCCACCTCAGCATCCGTCAATGCCAGTGCCGCTCCGATGACTCCCGCCAGCTGCGCGTGATGTCCGCAACAGTGTGCGGCCTGTGTCTCCGGATTGGCATGTGCATGTGTGGGGATCCGAAGAGCATCCAGTTCCCCGATCAGGGCCAGAGAAGCATTTTCTGCTTTCTCCGGATTCAGATATGCTTTCGCTCCGGTGATCGCAAGCCCTGTCTGCACCGGCAGTTGTAAGCTTTTCATGAAGTCTGTAAATTTCCCGGAAGTACGGAATTCCTTATATCCAAGCTCCGCATGATCGTAGATGTCTCTTGCGAAATCTACGATAGTCTCCCGGTTGTCATCTATGATCTTAAGGATTCTCTGTTCTGTCGTATCAAATGCCGCTGCCATGATCGTCCTCCTTTTTTATTTCCTACTATTCCTAGTAATTTGATATGTTTTGTATGTTTTTTACATAATACTCCACCCAGCAGTGATTGTCAATATAGAAATTTCATTTTTTATAGTGATTTGAAAGCAACACAAAAGAGCAGTCCCGACGGCCTGCTCTTTTCCATAAATTTCCAGGTTATTCTCTATTCTTTAATACCTCTGCAGGTACCAGCTTATTCAATCTGCCTACCAGCAGGAAATTGATCACCATATAGCATAGCAGAATTCCACCATAAATCATGATATATATCTGCGGTGTGAACTTTAAGTCCATGCCGATAGCAACATTTGCAATGCAATATGGATACACCAGATCCATGCTCCATTTTGCCAGTGGAACACAGATCACCGCTCCCAGCAGGATCACATAAAAATTCCCATCCAGATAGAGTCTTCGGATCTCCCTTCTACGGTAACCGAATACTTTCATCAGTGAAATGGAAAAGGCGGAACGATCGATCATCACTTTCATCATCAGATACATGACGATCATAAAAATCAGCGCAGATATTGCCACGAGCATTACTACCATCGGTCCCATCATATCTGTAAAAATCTGTGAGCTTTCCGCCACATTATCTTTGGATACTGTGGCATATAATCTGCAATTATCAATATCCAGTGCATGATCCGCAAACACGACATTATAATAATCGTCCTCCTGATCAAACAATTCCTGCATGACATCCCTGTCCAGGAAAACATAGACGCCGGAGGTGAACGAAACAATATCTTTCACAGTAAATGCATAATCTCTCTCATTCACCTCATCGGAAAGCACCAGCTTGTCACCTACCTTCACACCGAATTTCTGTGCCGCAGCACTGGAGATCACAATCTCATTTTTCTTGTCTGCTGTTGCTATGGGAAAATACGGATTGTCATCATCAATCCCCAGCACTGTCACATCCAGATTGTATCCATAGGCTTCCTTTTTCAGATTCTCGACATACGCCGGTGTTCCACCCTCCGGAACATCCTCCGTAGGATATTTATAAGTATACATATAAGCATACTTTGTTTCTTCCAGACAGGCGTTTCCAAAATTGATACACAGTACCGCACAGTCTATGGACAGCATCAGGATCAGCAGGCAGATGAACATACCGATCACAACCGCAAATGCAGAACGTATTTCCCGCAGCATCTGTCTGATCTGGAATCTGAGCAGAAATTTCATATTTCCCAGATTCATGTTCTGTACCCTGCCGGCTTTTCCTGCCGGCTGCTCGTTACGAAGCAGTGACAGAGCCGTGCGTTTTAACTTTTTATTGATCACCAGATAATTTACCACTGCTGCCGTCACAGGTGGCATGATCAGACTGTAAAAAAGCAGATAACCGGGTGTCACGATCTGCATAGGCGGCAGAGAATAATATGCAATACTATCGCCCATCTGCCAGCCTGTTCCGTATTTGGAAAATCCCAGGATACATCCGACAGCTCCGCCCAGGAAAGAGATCAGCATGGGATTTAACAGATAGTGGAACAGTAATTGTCCCCTGGTCACACCCAGGGCATATAATGCACCTATGACGCTGCTTTCCTTTTCAATATTATGTATCACAAATACAGAGATCACATAAGTAAACAGGACCATGAGAATAATTCCGGCCAGGATACCGGCAAACCTATTGATGACCACATCCCCCGCAGCGGCATCGATACGGGGATTGTCTTCTGCTATCAGAAATTGGGTCAGATTATCAATATCGAAGGTGAAATATTCCTCGATCATATCATCGGCTTCCTCCTGCAGTTCCCGCACGCCATCCCGCAATTCCTTACTTCCGTCTGCGATCTCCCTCACTGCATCCGTATACTCGATGATCCCTTCCCGGAAATCCTCCAGATCCGACAGGGTGTCTTTTGCTTCCTGCAGGGAATCCCGTAATTTTATATCCATGCTGCTGCCCTCTGCAGCCAACCGATCCAATTCTTCCTTATAATTATCCGCGGTCAGATCCACAGTAATATTATTTTCTTTCAGCTGTGCCTCCACCATGTCCATCAGAACATCCACTACAGCATCCGTTCCGCTTACCAATGGTTCACTGGCAGTATACAGGACACTCAATCCACCAAACAGCTGCTGGGATCCGCCTGCTGCCTCTCCCACACCTGCCGTATAAGCTTTGACACCATCGCGGAACCGTGCCACTGTATCCAGCTGTCCCTTCACCGCTGCCAATTGCGCCGCTGTCTGGGATGCTCCTTTCTGCGTAAACACAGCTGCCATTTGATCCAGCTGTTCTCCGTAACCGTCCGCTGTCAGTCCGGAAAAGGTGATCCCATAAGCCGCATATGGCTCCAACCGAGCCTTTAACTGTTCATTGACCATACCCAGAATGGCATTAAAAATCCCATCGGCTCCCTGGTTCAGTGCAGCACTGTTCTCCGTAATCTTACTCATACCGCCCACCAGTGCGCCGCCTCCGGCGGAAGCCGCATTGACACCATCCGTGTAGGATTTCACGCCGTCCCGGAACTCCTGCAATTCGTCCAGCGATTTTTTAATATCCTGCAGATCCTGCCGCATGGATGCGGTATAAGCATGCGGATCAGCAATCATGGTGTTCAGCTGCTGTTCGTAATTTGACGAAGTCAGCGTCACCTCCACACCGGCATCCTCCAGGCTGTCATTTACCTGCTCCAGCATGGCATCAAACAGGGTATCTGCCGCATCCGTAAGATCCGTATTATGTTCTGCCAGTTCATCTACGCCGTCCGTCAGCTCATTCACGCCATCCAGCAGTTCCCGGATACCGTCCTGAATATCATTTTTCGTTTCTTCTGCATCTGCCAGCATTTCCAGAAAATAGGTATCTGTCACCTTGCTGCGATCCAGTTCGAAGGACTGTAGCAGTTCCTTCAGTTCCTGATCCGTCATTGCTCCGTTCAGCAGATAGGTGTAGGTGTAATCCTCCGTCCTGAAATTCTGTCCGTCCGCTTTCAGTGCTTCGTAATCCTCTGCCGTGACGAATCCGACTCCAAACAGATTGCTGTCCACAGTGGTATCTGATGTTTTCTCATATGTTGCATCGTAATCCGGTGTACTTCCGATTCCCGCAACGATGAAATCTCTGCCTCCTACGGTAAGGGTATCCCCTAACCCCAGTTCATGTTTTTCCGCATAGTGCTGTTCCAGCAGGATCTCGCCCTGCATGGGCAACTCTGCCCCCTGTTCAGGAGCAAACAGATCAATCTTCTCTCTCGCCTGATAGATACGTAAGGTAGCCTGGCCCTGATGAAAATCCAGTGAAAAATCCTGCTGTACCGTCACACCTTTATCTGTGATCTGTGTGACCTCACTGTCTGTCAGGGGGACAAATACTCCAAACTGTCCATCCTCTCTGTGATGAACAGCGGCACTCTCCTCTGTTCCCTGCATGATCGTCTCAGCCGCTCCCACGATAGCTACCACCATATACATGACCATTGCCACCAGGAAAAACAATGCCAGATAGCGCAGCAGGTTTTCCCGGATATCCCGAAGTACGCGTTTGCTCAATATCCTCTGCATCCTACAAATCCTCCAGTTCTGCCGCCGGAACCCGCTTCTCATTCCGGTAATTCTTGCTGATCTGTCCATCCTTGATCATGATGACCTGATGCACCATATTTTTAATGGAATTATTATGCGTGACGATCAGCATGGTGGTTCCGTACTGTCTGTTGATATCCTCCAGCAGCATCAGAATATCTCTGGAGGTTTTGGAATCCAGCGCTCCCGTGGGTTCATCGCACAACAGAAGGCTGGGATTTTTGATCAGCGCTCTGGCAATGGCACAACGCTGCTGTTGTCCACCGGACAGTTGTGCAGGGAACTTGTTCTGATGTTCCGTGAGACCAAGTTCCTGCAATAATTCCTCCAGATCCAAAGGATTCTTCGTCAGATACTGACAGACCTGAATGTTCTCTTTCACTGTCAGATTGGGCACCAGATTATAGAACTGAAAAATGAACCCCAGCTTATTTCTCCGGTAATCGGACAATGCTTTGCTTCCAAGTCCTGCCACTTCCATTCCGTCTACGACAATGGATCCGGAATCTACGGTGTCTAAGCCTCCGATACAATTGAGCAATGTCGATTTACCGGAACCACTGGTACCCTGAATGACACACATTTCACCTTTTTCCACTCCTGCAGTGATCCCTTTCAATACCTGCACATAACCGCCGCCCTCGCCGTAACTTTTCTTCAGGTCTTTTACTTCCAGATACATATCCTTCCTCCTCGTGCTTATTGATAATGATTTTCATTAACATAACACTGTTATGTTAATATCCTGAAACAGCACCCCTGCAAAGTCCGAACTTTTTCGGGGTGCATATATCTTAGCTTTCCGTCATCATGCCCATCCAGCCCCGGGCCAAATACCTGGTCAGGGCATCCACATGCTTCAGTGCCATACTTTCCTCCGATTCATGCAGAAACAGATGCATGAAAGTATCTACCATAATGTGCGCCATCCAATGTGTCATATAATCATCGATCCGCGGTCTCCCGGTAGCGCCGGTCACCATATCGCATAATCTGCGGTACTGCTGTTCCGAAATATCCACGATCTCGTCCAGACAATTTTCGAAGCGGGATCCCTGAGACTTTGTCAACAACAATAGAAAGGCATCCCGATTCGCATACATTTGCCTTATGATCTCTCTCGAGGTCTCCAGGTCATCATCGTTCTGTTCCAGTCTGACCACCTGCGTTTCACTTCGCATCTCCGCAGCATAATGTTCCTCCATTGTCAGATAAAGGTGTTTCAGCGGTTCCTCCACCAATGCAGCAAAAAGATCTTCCTTATCTTTGAAGAAAAAATACAATGCTCCCGTGGTCACCCCGGCTTCTTTGCAGATGTTCCGCAGGGAAGCCTTCATATATCCCTTTTCCAGGAACTCTCTCCCCGCACATTCCAAAAGATGCTTTCTGGTCTCTTTATTCTCCTTTGCCGCTTCTTTTTTTATGTCATTTCCCTCCCTATTGTGTTTACATCTGTTCACTTGTTCACATAACATTGTTATGTCTGAATTATAAATAAAAACAGGATTGCTGTCAACCCTGTTTTTATTCGTATTTCTATCTTCTGTTTTATTTTGTTTTCAACTGATCGATTTTCTCCTGCAGATCTGCAATGGCACGCTGACTATTCTTAATGGCTTCACACTGCTTCTCAAAAGGAGGCTCAGGCATATCACTGTACTGCTCAAAATAAATCTTGCCGATCTCCAGATAATTTTTCTTCATCACTTCTTCGCAGGTAGAAATCTGGCTCTTCAGATTTGCAATAGCCGCCAGTTCTTTTGCCTTATCTGCCGCCACTTTTCCTTTTTCTGTAATGGTATCGCCAATCTTCTCTATAATATCCATGGTATGATCTCCTTTCCGGTACTATTATTTTACTCTTGCACGTTTTCCACGTCAATAGCAGACCCTTGTGTTCAGTTTATGTTTATAGTAAGATAGAAATATATTATTTTTATCTTACGCTACAAAGGAGTGTTCATTTTCATGTCCAGATCAACCAAAAAAGAAAATCTTCTATTCTGCATTGTTTCAACTTTAATCTCAACATTTGGGATTCTGTTGATTCTGAAATCCAACGGCTTTTATCCTTTTAAGGAAGTAACTCTTTTTACCTTTGATATGAAAGAACAGTATCTGCCGTTTTTCTCCTCTTTGCATTATCTGATCGGTGGAGATGATTCCATTTTCTTTCATTGGTCTAAATCCCTCGGCGGCAATTATATTGGTCTGTATGCCTACTATCTTGCAAGCCCTTTTTCCTGGCTGACAACACTGTTTTCCATTGAAAAACTGCCTCTTGCTATTTTTCTCATGACCGTCAGCAAAATCTCGCTCTCCGGATTAACGTTTTCGGTTTATGTTAATTTCCTGTGGAATAAATATAATTCATTACCCGCACAGACCTCTTCTTATCGAAGATTACTCGCTCATTTAACGTTGCTTCCACTGCCCATTGCATACGCGCTGATGTCATATAATCTGCAATTTGCACTATCCATCATGTGGTTGGATGGTGTCATTTTATTGCCTTTACTCCTGCTTGGAGTGGAAAAACTGCTGGACAAGCAACGTAATCTTTGGTTCATTCTGCCATTAACAGCAATTTTCTATTTCAACTATTATATCTCTTATATGGCAGGAATCTTTTGTGCCCTTTATCTTCTTTTCAGACTTCTTACCACTTACTCTCACTCCCGGCACGACTTGTGGAGAATTCTGAAAAATTTCGCTCTTTCTACATTAATATCCTTGGGACTGGCAGCTCCTTTGCTGATCCCGACTTTTTCCGATATGTTTATCGGAAAACTGTCGGATCCTCTGACCAGTGTTGTTTATGATCCTCGATTGATCAACCAGCCACTATCCGATATATTGGGACAACTTCGCAATGGCACCGTCAACTACCTTGGGGTCACCGGGCTTCCCAATATTTATTGCGGGTATCTCGCTATTCTTTTGTCCATTCTTTTCCTGTTTTGCAAACGGATCTCTCTCCGGGAAAGGATTGGCGCCTTTTTACTGACAAGCTTCCTGCTTCTTAGTTTTTATCTTTGGCCGTTGAATATCTTTTGGCACGGCTTTATAACACCTAATTCCTTCAACTACAGATATTCCTTTTTATTCAGCTTCTGCCTGTTGTATATGAGTTGCCGCTTTCTATGTGTTCTTTCGTATCAATTACCATGTTTTTTAGAGAAGACGCATCGTTTCCCGGCATTGGAGCTTGTGGTTGGACTGCTTTTGCTAATTACCTCAGCCGATCTCGGTATCAATGGCAGAGCCATTTTCCGCAATATTGATTACGCAACTCCTTATATGCGTATGGATGAATACGTATCTTATCTGAATGACAACAAACCACTGATTGATGACATTAAAGCCTCGGACTCCGGAATGTACCGTATCTGTCAGAATTACCAGCTTACTTCCAATGATCCAATGCTTTTGGGATTTAAGGGAATGTTTCATTATTCTTCCACTTATACCCAAAGTGTCAACGCTCTGACATCTAAGCTCGGAATCGGTCAGGCATGGTTATGGAATACCGGCTATGGTACCACCCCTGTGACAGACAGTCTGTTGGGCGTGAAATATCTTTTGTCAGACACTGCAGAGCCTTCCGGATATTACTCCTTAAAAACGACGGATAATTCGGTGTCCGTTTACGAGAATCCTTCTGCTATGGAATTTATCTACAGTGCACCTTTGGCTTCGGCGGATATCTCATTTACTTCTGATCCTTTTGAAAATCAGAGCCGTTATCTGAATAACTTATGCGGATCGAGTACTTTATTCTATCAGAAATACGATATAGAGCTCGCCAATCCTGCTGGCAGTCTGCCTGCTGATCTGGAATATGACCCTGTTTCCTCCTGGAGCTATTCTTTCATCGCCGAGAATACGGATCCGGTATATATGTATATGCCCCTGACTCCATTTGTCTCTGCAGATATTTATGTCAATGATGCTTTGGCAGGATCTTTTGAGTACGGTAAAAGTATTTATAATCTCTGTCTTGGATGTTTCCACGCCGGGGAAGCCGTTACGGTAACCGTTGTCTCAGCCTCAGCGACAGCGCCCGGTGATACTTATATTGAGTCTTTGGATACTTTAGCGTTGCAGGATGCTTTGACCTCTCTACAGACCGGTGAAATTACTCTTACCTCCCACAGCTCTGGAAGACTTTCCGGTAATATTTCGGTACATAAAGGTGATACCATTGTTACCTCCATTCCTTATGATGTCGGCTGGCATATTCGTCTGGATGGTCATAAAGTACATGCCTCTGATATCGGAACCTATGCAGATACTTTTCTCACGATACAGGCCCCTGAGGGAGAACATCATTTAGAAATGTATTATCTGTCACCCGGCATCGTCCCGGGACTTCTGATCCTTTTGATCACTTTAATGCTTCTTCTGGTCGTAAACTTTTTACAAACGCATAAGAAAAAGCAACGGTAATACATTGCGCCGCACGGAACACTTGTGCTATAATCGCTTTGTAAATCCAATGGAGGTGACAGCATGCAGCCGCTATACACTACTTTGAAAGTCAATAACGAAATTGAATTATGTGAAGTTTCTGATCCTGATTGTAAGCAGCTTATTGAGCGGGCTCTTTTAAAAAATCGGATTTCCTATTATATTCGTTGGCCGAAGTCCTCTTTTTTTAACAGGAAAAAGGATTCCTGTATTATCTGTATCAACGATAATGTCCGGGACACAGCTGAAGAGATCGTACGTGGGATCTGTGACGAGTCCGGATATAATGTCCGCTTTATTTTAAAACGCTCCTCTAATACATATTTATAAAAATACATTTTATTAATTTTTGTATATTAATTGACATTTTCTCCTTTATAGCGCATAATGATTTATTATAAAAACAAAGGAGGGGATTTTTATATGGAGAAACGAATTAATAAGCATGTATTTGCCTGGGTTTTCTGCTTTTTACTTGGTGAGTTGGGTGTTGATAGATTCGTCAGAGGTCAGGTTGGTCTCGGAATTTTGAAGCTTCTCACTGCCGGTGGCTGCGGAGTATGGAGCCTGATTGACTGGATCATTGCTCTTACCAAAGCATATGGTGCTGCTTATGCCAATTCCGAAGAGGTTGTATTTGTAGACGGAAAATATACTGCATAATCACATGATCAAAAAAGCTTTTGTCTTTTCAGGCAGAAGCTTTTTTCGTTTGATCATAGCAAACCATAAATGTGATATAAAAAATATATTATGAAGAAAAATACAAAACATATATTATTTTTTATTTTATTTATCCTACTGCTCCTGTTATTCCTGTTGCTGGCAGGCTATCAATGTCCACTGCGTTTCTTTTTGGGCATTCCCTGTCCTTTTTGCGGAATGACCCGGGCGTTTTTATGTGTCTTAGAGGGTGACCTTGCAAAGTCCTTTTATTTTCATCCTCTGTGGCCTATCGTGTTGGGGATTATTATTATTTTTCCTCTTTGGAAATTCCGGCTTCTTCACTTATCGGACAAATGGATCGATCATGGGGCTTTTGCGATTGGAATTCTGTTCTTACTCTGCTTTATCATAAGGCATGTGACACATTCTCCCATTGTACAGATTGATTTTACAAAAGGAGTTTTTCATTTCTTTTCATATATGAATATATGAAAAAGGAGCTGTAATACAGCCCCTTTTTTCAATCTTCTTATCCAATCGCTTTATCCGTTTTTTCAATCAAAATCGAATTTGGTGTAACGCTCATACATAGCGCCATAACGGAATCTTGCCATTTCATTCTTCTGAAGGACATCTTCTTCGGAACCTCTGTACTGACAACGCAGACAGTAATATTCCTTCTTATCCTTATCGTAGAACATATCCATATCGATATCTCTCATGAAGCAGGAGGGACATCTGTAGTTTAATTTGCCTTTTCCAGCTTGAGCCATGTTGCAACGACCTCCTTATCCTTGATCTTGGAATTGTAACCCAGTGTAAACATCGGGGAGAATGCGTATCCTTCCTTCACGTATCCAACAGCGCCTTCTGCGTTGGTGCTCATGGATACTGCGGTCTCGATCTGAGGGATCACCGCTCTTACTTCGTCAGCGTCTGCCTTCTCCATCTCACGGCACTTGTACTCGTAATCCAGAGTCTCTACCTCGTCACCCTTCTTGGTGCTTAAGGTGATACCCAGCATATCCTCGGAATACTCTGTGGTACCGTAGCAGGCTACGATATACTCGTTCAGTTCTACTTCAGCGTTCGGATCGCTCATCTCCAGGATCTTACGCTCGATCTTGATCGCAGAGCTGCCTTCCTCGAAGGAAACGATGGTCTGTAATTTTACGGTCAGATCGTAGAATTCGATGTCTACGGGATCCAGTGTCAGGATTCTGGTGCTGCCTTCCTGAGAGAAATGAGCCTTGGTACGGCACAGGCACAGATCCACTTCTTCACCGTTGTGTTTTAACTTGGCACTTCTTACGGTACCTTCTCCTGCATAGTGGGTGAAGTAACCTGCACGGTACTTCTCCTGGATCAGGAAAGGATAGGATGCATCGGTCACATGCTTGGTACCGATACCTACCGGCCACTCCAGCTTTGCAGCATAAGGACGCAGGTCAACGATAGCACCGCCCTGATCCATATTTACGCAGGCACGCATGAAAGGATCACAATACCAGAACAACTGCTTATCGGAGCCATACAGGATATCTCTCCACAGAGCACACTCGGGCTCGGTGTAGGTCTTCTTCTGACGATAATAATCAGCGAACTCAGCCATGGTCATATCGGTAAGCTTGCCTTCCTTTTTCAGGTCGCCATAGTACTTCATACCGTCTTCATAGCTCTTCTTCAGCAGTTCGTAAGGTTGCTCCCAACGACCCATTTTGTTCAGCCAGCCGGGTCCTACGAACATCATGTTGTATGCGTATCCGTTGTTGTATTTCTCCAGGGAACGATACTGGTCGATCAGGTTGTACAGGTAAGGATACTCCCATGTCTTGGTGTCATAGATCATACCACGCAGTACGTTCTGGGGATGGGTTCCGAAATTGGAGCCGTTACCGTCATAGCATGCCAGCAGGTCTCTGGACAGATGGGGGATCGCTACGATACCGCTGTCCTCTGCCTCATTGGCTGCTGGTGCATGGGTGTTCTGCTTGGAAGGGATCCAGGGTGCCCAGGGGCCGCCATCCATGAAGGTATACCAGGAGTTGTTGCAGGTATGATATGCCTTGGGGCCTTCTTCCCAACAGGTTGCTACCGCACATTTTACGGTAGGATAGGTTGCTTTAATATAATTGGTCAGATCTGCATCCATATAGTAAGAACCGGTGGATTCTGGATAGAATCCGAACTTCTCATGGAACTTGCCGAACACATCATCCACGATAGACTTTTTGTCTTCCATGGAGAACATCCAGATACAGAAATCCTTGGTCTTGTACTTTTCACGGAACTCTGTGCAGGGCAGTCCCAACAGAGACAGTGCGATCTCATCGCCGTACTTCTCGTGATCTGCCTTAGCCAGTGCTACCGCTTCGTCATTGAACAGGGAAGCATAGGTCATCTGAATGGTGGTCTTCAAACCATTCTTGTGCGCAGTTTCCTGCTGAAACTTGAAAATATCCAGAGACTCTGTCAACAGTGCTTTTCTGCCCAGATCCTCTTCTTTGCCGTGTCCGGTTACTTTTTCCGCATACTCGGGAACCATCTCCGGACGGTGAATGATATTCACAATAAACTTATCCATCTTTTCCTCCATCTCGCCGTTAGGCATCTTATATTACTTCTGAAAGTCTCTGATCACTTTCAATGCGGGTAGTGCATTTCCATCATAATCGAACAGTGCCTGATTGGCCCATTCGTTTCCCCCGGGACCGGGATCCTGAATATACTTCAGGGACTCCTCGTTGGCCCAGCCACAGCCGGGCACCGGGATCCAAGCCGGCTCCCAGTAATAGAAGCCTTTTCCTCTGCCATCCGGAACCTGCGCAATGCGTTCCATGACCTTCTGCATGAATGCAGCCTGTCCTTCCGGTGTCATAGGATACTCTACCGCCTCCGCAAGGTTGGGCTTGGTCGCCATGCCCTTACGCTCTTTTGGTGCGAGCTTCTCTCTGTCCGCATAGTCTTCCATGGTAAATCCCATAGAAACCTCCGCTACGATGACATCCTTCTGATATCTCTGTGAGAGATCATTCATATTATTGGTCAGATCATCAATGGTTCCGTGCCAGAAGGGATAATAGGACAGTCCGATGACATCGAAGTCCTCTCCTCTCTGTACATAGGCATCAAACCATTCTCTGCAGCGGGCATTGTTACCGCCACAGTCCAGATGAAGCATCACTCTGCTGTCCGGGGATACCTCTCGCACCGCACGGATGCCCGCGCTGATGAATCTTGCAATATTGTCAACGTTGTCCCATTTTCCATGGGGCCACATCAGACCATTGGTGATCTCATTTCCCACCTGTACCATCTCCGGAAGCAGATCGAGACGCTTTAATTTCAAAAGCACATCCTTGGTGTAGTCATACACATGCTTCTCCAGTGCATCCGCATCGGCATACGCCCACTCCTTGGGAGGGAACTGTTTGCCGGGATCTGCCCAGAAATCACTGTAATGCAGATCCAGCAGATAGCTGTAACCCAGCTTTTTACCGGCCGAAGCCAGTGCCACCAGCTTGGTGAAATCGCTGGTACCGGCACTGTAAGGCTTGCCGTCCTCACTGTAAGGATCATTCCAAAGACGGATGCGCAGAGAGTTGGCACCGTATTTTTTCAGGATCTCCAGTGCATCGCCCTCCTTGCCTTCGTCATAAAACCTTGCACCGAGAGCTGCCTCCTCTGGCAGACTCGATACATCCATACCTTTGATAAATTTATCCATAAATTAACTCTTTGTCTCCATGTCATACATTTATCCGGAGAATCCATTCGATGGATTCTCCCAGGTTAAACTGCCGAAGCAGTTTAACCTTTCACGGCACCACCGGTAATACCTTCCACATAGAACTTCTGCATGATGACAAACAATACAGAGATGGGAATGGATACCAGTACACCGCCTGCGCAGAACTGACCAAAGTAAGTATTGATCAAGCTCTTATCCAGCATATTGTACAGACCGATAGCAACAGTCCACTGGGAAGATATGCCGGCATTTAACATCAGCTTTGCATATACGAAATCCATCCAGGGGGATAGGAAGGAGCTGATAACTGTATATACAATGATGGGACGGCTCATGGGGATAACAACCCTCCAGAAGATCGTAGCCTCACTGGCTCCATCCAGATAAGCGGCCTCGCGCAGGGAATTCGGGATCGTATCGAAGAAGCCCTTTGCGATCAGATAACCCAGACCGGAACCGGCAGAATATACCAGGATCAGTCCGAGGTGCGTATTGGTCAGGTTCAGAGTCTTCAGAATGAAATATACTGCGATCATGGACAATACACCGGGGAACAGATTCACAATAACTGCTGCGTTCATCAGCGGCTTACGTGCCGGGAAACGCATGCAGGAGGTCGCATAGGCTACCATCAGTACAAAAGCAGTGGAGACCACGCATACCGCACATGCAATGATGAAGGTGTTCTTGAACCAGTTCGGGAACTGTGCCACACTGTCCGCAGAGAAAAGCAGATTCTTATACTGCGCCAGACTCCATTCTTTCGGGAAAAAGGTGCTGGTGTTCATGCCGGTGTATGCGCTGAAGGAGGTGACCACCAGCCATACGATAGGCACCAGCCAGACAAATGCCAAAAACGCCAATAACAGGTTATGTAATAAAGTCTTAATAAATCTCTTCATTAACGGAACGCCTCCTCTCTGTCACCCTTCAGGAATCTGCTGAAGGCAATGAGGGTAAATACCGCACAAAGGATAAACACGATAATACCGATGGTGGATGCCATCTTATAGTTGTAATAACTCTGTGTCAGATTGAACAGCCAGGTGATCAGCAGATCCACTTCCTTCGCCTGGGAGTTCGCCATTGCCTGATTTGTGGTGGTATATACACCCTGGGTCAACAGATAGATTACGTTGAAGTTATTAATATTCTTGACAAAATCCGTTACCAGAGAAGGACCCGTGACGAACAGCATATACGGCATAGTGATATGAATAAGGCTCTGCATCGGAGTAGCGCCGTCGATCTTCGCACTCTCCAGCTGGTCAGAAGGAATATTCATCAGCACACCGGTAGCGATCAGCATCTGGTAAGGAACACCGATCCAGATATTGATCAGGATGATCATGACATGTGCCCATCCGGGAGCGGACAAAAACGGAATATAACTGGTACTGATCGCGCCGATATCTCTCAGCCACTGGGTAATTCCCGCATTGGCACAGATCGTGTTCATGATGCCATTGTTAGCGAAAAAGTTACGTACCAGAAGTAAGGAGACGAACTGGGGAACTGCGATCGTTACAATGAACAGCGTTCTCCACAGCTTGGGCAGTTTGGTTCTCTTATTATTGATCAGCAGGGACAACAGAATACCGCCGATGTAAGTGGTAGCGGTTGCAAACAATGCCCATACCAGTGTCCAGATCAAGATCCTACGGAAGGCATAACCGAAAGTAATGGTCATTCCACCGTTGGAGAACAGATTCTTGAAGTTGGTAAATCCCACCCATGTAAACAATGCGGAGGGAGGCATATGTCCCTGATCATAGTTCGTAAACGCAACAGCGATCAGGATCAGCAGAGGAACGATCGTGAAAATAACAACACCCATGACAGGAAGTGCCAGCAGTGTGATATAGAATTTGTCATTCTTGAACTGCTGCAAGTCTTCTACAAACGTATTGATATGTTCTCCTGCCTGTGCTTTTTTCTGAAGCCGGTAAACGGTCACTTCATTCTTAAGCCAGATCACCAGGAATGTGAACCAGACCACAAATGAGATTACGGAGAACAATAGGATCATAAATGAGTTGTCATAATCATTGAACTCATTCTGCATGGTTACAATATTGAAAACCGTCTCCTGCTGAACCGTTCCCAAAGTTCCAAAATCACGTACATACTCTGTGGCAAAGCCAAAGGTGAATACTATGACTGCCACTTCGAGCAGAGTCATTAAAATACCTTTGATAATTTGTTTTCTGCGGATATATCCTGCTCCCATCCAGACCAGGGATAATTTTACGAACAGATCTCCTTTTACGACTGCTTCACCGAACTCCTTGAAGAATCCGCCGATTCCGCTCTTTTTCTTCTTCATTCTCTGCCCTCTCCTTTCTTCATATTAATATAAATTTTAGTAACTGTTCCGAACACCTTCCCGCGTTCACCCGACCAGTTACCTAACCCGGCAGGCAGGAGTCGAACCCGCTTACCGGAAACGTTTCCTGTAAAAAAGGCATCCCTCCACTACGTGTTATTGTTCATAGCTTCAGGACGCCTTTCTATTCTCTGTATTCGTTCTGCACCAGAACGTTTTCATCATTCATTTGTAACAGAACCGGAACAGATCATCTTTCCAAACTTATTCAGCGGGTACGGAAACACCTTCTACCAGCTCATCCAGGGCTGCCTGGATACCTGCTTCATCATCAGCCTTCAGCTGACCCTGAGCTACCTTCTCACCAAAAGTCTTGGCAGGATCCCAGTACTTGCCGCCAACGATCTGAACTACACCATAAGCGGACTGCTCAGACAGAGCTGCAATAGCGGTATTGGAAGAAACCTCCTCAGAACCAGCAACGTTGATATTGGAAGGTCCGATCTCTCTCTCTGCGAAACGTACTGCCTGGTTGTCTTCGTTGGTGATCCAGTCAGCCAGCAGAGTTGCCCAGCCTGCATTTGCAGAATACTTGTTAACACCTACCAGCTTGAAGCCTGCTACGGAACCCTGCTGAATCTGCTTGTCACCACAGGTGTAGGTAGGAAGCTTGGTAGCTGCGTAACCATCACCGAAAGCGGTCTGAGCTGCAGCTGCATCCCAGGTACCGGAAATTACTGCACACAGGTCACCGGAAGCAATCTGGTTGGAAATATCACCATCAGCGATCGGAAGGAATGCGCTGTTGCCGGCAATACCCAGCATAGACTGTACTACCTGTACACCGGTAACGCCATCAGCGCTGGTGCCGTTCCAGTCCATAGCAGTGCTGCCGTCATCATTCAGTGCAGTAGTGAAGCCTGCACCATAGAAGAAGGAAGCGTTATACCAACCGGAAGCAAGAGTCATACCAACCTTCTTGCCAGCCTTCTCAGCTGCTGCAAGTAAGGTATCCCAAGTCTGTGCATCTTCGGGAGTTACTAACTCGGAATTGTAATATAAGAAGTAACCGTTATCAGCACTCATAGGGAATGCATACAGTGTGCCGTCCTTGGTTGCTGCTTCTACAGAACCGGAAGCATTTGCGCTCTTAACATCAGCTACGCTCTTACCTGCGTAAGCTTCCAGAGCTGCATCCATCTCATCAACAGACTGCAGGGCACCTGCATTTACCAGGTCGATCAGCTGATCAGATGCGAAAGAATACACATCAGCAGCAGCCTCAATATCGGCTAAAACTGTATCCTTAGCTGTGGACTCAGACTCGGTACCAAGCTGGATATCGAAGTTTGCATAATCTGCATAGTGCTCCTTGAAGGAATCGATCATGCCCTGTAACATGGTCTGATCTTCCTCAGCACCCCAGATTCTCAGGGAAACGTCCTGCTTCTCAGCGGGAGCGGTCTGTGCAGCCTCGGTAGAAGCTGCGGTAGTAGCAGCGGCATCTGTGCTGGTGCTGGTGTTGGAAGCATCAGAGTTTCCACAAGCTACCAGAGAGAATGCCATAGTCAGTGACATTGCTAAAGCGACTAACTTTTTCATTTTGTTATCCTCCTGTTTTGTTTTGCAAGTTTGTGCGTATTGCGCAACCGCTTGTCTACGATAATAGTTTAGCAACATTTCCTTATGTTGTCAATTTATAATAATGACTGATATTGCAGTCAAAAATTGTGCATTTTGCACAACTGCCTTTTGAAACCCTTGATTTTACTGGATTTTTAGCGCATCCTGTTTTTTGAAAAAAATGCTTTTTTTATAATTTTTTTGAGTTAAATTGAGGAAAACGTTTTTCCAGATTGTGATTTTCGCACTCCCTTTCAGCCTTTTGTAGACTCCTTCAGGATGATCTCATAGTCCAAAAGTGTTTTGTCCGGTACTGTCTTGCCATGGATCATATCCAACAGCACCTGGCAGGATCTTCTGCCCAGTTCTGTGATATTGAACTTCAGTGAGGTTATGGTAATCGGATAATTCTCCAGAATACGGCTGTAATGGCAGGACGCCACCTTCATCTGATCCGGGATTCTCACGCCCATGCGTGCAAGCTTTCTGACCACTTCGTCACAGATGTAGTCATCCTGGCACAGAATGCACTCCACGCCGCTGTTTTTCAGCTCTTCCACCGCTTTTTCCACCATAGCCCTGCTGCTTAAATCCGTGTAGACCAGGTCCTGGTTCAGCTTCCGTTTTCCCTTGCGGTAGGCTTCCTCATATCCCTGATACCTGCAACGGTTTACCATCTGGTCCATATTGCTTCCCAGGTAGGCAATATTCTGGATCCCTTTGGCGAACAGAACCGTCACCAGTTCCTTACAGGCACCCACATTATCATGATCTACCTGTACCACATCATCATCCGGAAATTTTCCCACTGCCACGAAGGGAATCTGCTTCTGTTTCAAAAATTTCACATATTTGTCATTCTCATAAGTCCTGGTAAGGATCATTCCGTCCACTTTACGGTTTTTGATCAATCTCTCCAGTGGTTTGGTATCGTTTCCGTTCGTGGTTACCACAATAATGTCATAATCATTAGCCTGTGCCACCTCTTCCACTCCATACATACAAGTGTGGAAGAAAGGCATATCCACCAGAGTATTCACTTCCGGAAGGATGATCGCGATATTATTGGTCCGGGACTGTGCCAGGCTCTGTGCCGCCGCATTTGGATAAAAGCCGTGTTCTTCGATATAAGCAAGGATCCGGTCCCTCGTAGCCGCGCCGATGCGCCCTTTCCCTGAGATCGCCCTGGATACGGTGCTGGCAGACACCCCCAGTTCTCTTGCCACATCATGGATCGTCATCGTCTTGTCGTTGCCGGAATTGTTGTTCATCTCATTCACCCCATTCTCTGCGCAATCCGTCTGTTTTATGTCTTCCAGAGTCTGTTTTTCATGCGCAAACGATTGTTCATGATCATAGTAGCATTTTACTACTATGCTTTCAATGCGCCTTTTTACACAAATTGGCCATCCATTTCTATACAATAGTAACAAAACAGGGGGATTCTTGATGTTATTTCATCTGTTTTCCTTCCTTCCGGTTCCGGAACTGTTTCCAATGCGCAACCAATATCGTTTATTCCATTGTTCCCGTCTGTGGCAGGCTGTCTGTCACGCACAGCCTGCCATACCCCACCCGGTCGTTGGGATATTCCCTCTCTCCCCTTAAGGGTCTGGCACCTTTTCTGAGATATGCCTTGATTTTTTCGCCGTAGAGGAAGGGGTCATTTCCCTGCACGATCCCCCATTCCATCAGAAGCGCCGCGGCACCGCTGACAATCGGTGTGGCGAAAGAAGTTCCCGTAACAGGGAGAAAACTGCCATAAACATCCGGAGCCTGAATATTTACACCGGGAGCCACAAGATCCGGCTTGGTCAGTCCTGCTGCCGTCACACCGATGGTACGGGTGCTGTCGGCATAACCCCTGCCGGAGAAATCCGCATAGGTATCATAGACCGGATCGTAAGCCCCCACTGTGATCACCTTCGCTGCTGTGGAGGGAACCGTCAGCGTTACCTGTGGAGTGGAACGGTAAAAACCTGTGCTGTCTCCCCTTCCGTTCCCTGCAGGGAGATACAGATAATATTGTCCCGTTACGGTCATTATCGGCTCCAGCCGAATCGTCCAGATCCCTGCATTGATATAACTGCCCGTCACTGGGATCATCTCCAGATAGATCTCCTGTGCCACCGCATAGGGCAGCGGTTCTCCCAGATAGACCAGAATCCTTGTCTGCTCCAACCTAAGCGTATATTTCCCGCCCTGAATATTCGTGGTCAGCTCTGCCTCCTCACCTCCCGGAGATTGCAGCCTTATCCGAAACACATCGCTGTAATTTTTCCACAGCTGGATATTCAGGCTTTTTTCATAATTTCCAACAGCCAGTTCTGCACGGCTGTCTCTCGTTATATTCCCGGCGAAATGTCCTCTTGCCGCCCCTTCATTACCACTGCCCACACAGATCACGGTTTTGCCGATCTCGGAGGCATTGTCCAGAAAGCGCTCCAGCAGAGAGCTTCCGTCATGGGAACCATAGCTGTTACCAAAGCTTAGATTGATGACAAGTGGCATATTCAACTGTCCGGCTTTCCGCAGTGCATAGGTCACTCCACGCAGGATTTCGGTTGTCCGGGGGAATCCTTCTTCTGCGCCCCCGCTATTTCCCGGCAATCCCAGCTTCACCACGATCAGTTCCGCCTCGGGGGCCGCCCCGGTATAGAGACCACCTGCACTTTTCCCGGCGGCGATCCCTGCCACCGCGGTTCCATGTCCGGACAGGTCTCTGCTGGGGATCAGACGGTAACGATCCAATGCAGGCATCTGTAATGCCGCATTTATTTCCTCCGCGGTATATTCCGTCCCAAAGGCAAATCCATCCGGCATTTTTCCATATCCCACATTACCTGTTTTCTCCGGCACTGTCTGATCCTGTGGCCGCGTCCGATCCCTGAGGACTGTCTGGTCCCATAGATAACGTATCCTCGTACTGCCATCTGCCTTCCGGAACACCTCCAGATCCCAGGTGATCCCGGAATCCAGTACAGCCAAAAGAACGCCCCTTCCATTCAGAAAAGGCGTTCTCATAGTGACCGGTGGAAAACAGGATGTCCCCGCAGGAAACGTCTGTCCATAATAAAACCGCTTGGGTTTTTCCACATACTCGATCTCCGGGGTATCCGATACCGTATCCACCAGTGCCTCCGGCACCGTAAGGATCGCATATCCGGCGATCAGTTCCTCCACCACAATATTCTGTTCCCGCAGTCTGTCCAGACTGCCGTGATATTTTACGATCAGCTCCCAGCTGCGGATCTCCGCGCTGTAACCGACATTCAGACTCTCTGTCTGTTCTCGTTCTTCCTCCGGGGTCTCTAATGCAAGGTTCAGGATGTTTTCCAGCTTCTGGTCCATCTGAATTTCCGTCCTTGGTCCTGTATTTCCTACATCGTATGCAGGCGATACAAAACTATTCACGAAAGTCCTGGGTAATCTTCCACTCTTCTACGATTCCTTCGGAATCTGTCCGTCCACATGCAGGATATGGTTGATCAGCCAGTCCGTCAGGTAATTCAGAATATCCATGATCTGCTCATCCTGTTCCGCCTGATTTCCTTCATCCTTCTCATGCTGATCTATAAACTCATCCAGTTTGTGGATAAATTCCTGATGTTGAATCTTCTGGGTAAAAATCTTTTTGTACTGGATGGATTCCATATACGCTTCTTCATCTGTAAAATGTTTTACGGTATAATCACGCAGTTTTTCCAGAATCGCATCGATCTTGTCATACTTATCCGGTGTAAACTCCTCCTGCAGCAGCTCGTAAGCCTCACTGGCATAGTCAAACAGCTGCTTATGCTCCTGATCGATCATATCAATTCCAATATAGTATTCCGGTTTCATTTCAAACATAACTTCAACCTTCTTTCGTATCTTTTTCGGATCATTTCTTGATTCTTTCTTTGAATCTTTTTTCATTCTAACTATGCACTTTTCGGCCAAAACTTTCAATGCTTTTTATACTTTTTTAATAATTTCCCGGGATAATTCATCATTCGCCCCAGAATTCCTTCAGCGCCCGCACTGCATATTCTGTATCCATCATACCTGCTGTCTCCACCGCAGAATGCATGGCCAGCTGGGGCAGTCCGATGTCCACGCTGGACACCGATACATGTGCCGTGGAAATATTGCCGAGGGTGGATCCTCCTGCGATATCCGAACGGTTGGCATAGGTCTGGTAAGGCACCTTTGCCCGTTCACAGTAATCCTTCATTTTTGCAGCTGAGATACCATCTGTAGTATATTTCTGGCTTCCGTGGAATTTGATAACGATTCCACCGTTTAAGTAAGGTCTGTTCGTAGGATCCGCCTTCTCCGGATGGTTGGGATGTACCGCATGGGCATTGTCCGCAGAGATCAGGAAGCTATCCGCGATCCAGCGCAGATACGTGCTGTGATCTGCCAAAAGCCCCTCCGTAATTCTGTCTAACACATCCGCAAGGAACGTGGAATCTGCACCCTGTCTGGTGCCGCTTCCCACCTCTTCATTATCAAATACCGCGCAGATATTGATATATTCCGCAGGTGTGCTCTCCGTAAAAGCTTTGGTCAGCGCAAAGGCGCTCTGCAGATCATCCAGTCTCGGAGCCAGGACAAATTCCCCCTTTGTTCCTAAGAATCTTCCTTCCTGCCTGGTATACAGGAACAGGTCTTCCCCGAGAATCGCTTCCGCATCCACGCCTGCGGCCTCTGCTGCCAGTCCAAGCAGCGCAGGCTTCTCCTGCGATCCGTCAGCGGTCTCAGATGCCCCTGCGGCATCGGTATCAAATGCCACATCCGCAAACAATGGGAGCATATCTACCTGAGGATTGTACTCCACACCTTTGTTCATCTCCCGGTTCATATGGATCGCCACATTTGGGATCACGCAGAGATCCCGGTCAATATTGACCAGTCTGCTCTGGATGCCATCCGTTCCGCGCACCGCCAGTCTGCCTGCTACGGAGAGCGGTCTGTCCATCCAGGTGGAAAGGATCATGCCGCCGTATTTCTCGGTGTTCAGGCGCATATAGTGATCTTCGACCGTAAGTTCCGGTTTTTCCTTCACCTTAAAGCATGGGGAATCGCTATGTGCCGCTGCCATATGAAACCCTTTCACAGTTCCCGTAGGAACAGCAAAAGCGATCACGGAAGAATCATTGCGCTCCGTGTAATATTTTCCACCCTTCACAAGCTTCCATTCCTCGTTTTCCCGCAGTCTGACATATCCTGCCTCTTCCAGCATTGCTCCGATATTCACAACCGCATGAAAACAGGTGGGGCTTTTCTCTATAAAATCCAGCATTTCTTTCGCTGTCTTCTGAAAATCATTCATGTTAATCGTCCAGTCCTTCCGCTGCCCACTACCGGCAGACACCTTTCCCTAGCGTTCCGCGCGCATGGGATTATTGAGGAAATCCTCATAGGTCAGACGGATACCGTCTTCCAGCTCCGTCGTATAATGATAGCCGAGACTCTCCAGCTTGCTGACATCTAAAAGCTTTCTGGGGGTTCCGTCCGGCTTGCTGGGATCCCATTTGATCTCTCCGGTATAGCCTACGACCTTTGCCACCAGCTCTGTCAGTTCCCGGATGGTCAGTTCCTTGCCGGTTCCCAGATTCACAGTCTCATTGCCGCTGTAAGTATTCATCAGATAAACGCAGGCATCCGCCAGATCATCCACATAGAGGAACTCGCGCAGGGGAGTTCCGGTACCCCAGCAGACCACTTCCTTCGCGCCGGACACCTTCGCCTCATGGAAACGGCGGATCAATGCCGGGAGCACATGGCTGTGAGTCGGATGATAGTTGTCGTTGGGTCCGTACAGGTTCGTAGGCATAACACTGATATAGTCGGTTCCGTACTGTCTGTTCAGGAACTCACAGTACTTCAGACCGGAGATCTTCGCCAGTGCATAAGCCTCGTTGGTCTTCTCCAGTTCAGAAGTCAGCAGGCAGCTCTCCTTCATAGGCTGCGGTGCCATACGGGGATAGATGCAGCTGCTGCCCAGAAACATCAACTTCTTACAGCCGTTCTGCCATGCTGCATGGATCACATTCATCTCCAGGATCATATTTTCATACATGAAATCCGCCAGTGCTTCGCTGTTCGCAATGATGCCTCCTACCTTCGCTGCTGCCAGGAATACATAATCCAGCTTTTCCTTTGCGAAAAATTCCTCTACCGCATCCTGTCTGCACAGATCCAGTTCCTTATGGGTGCGGGTGATGATGTTCGTATATCCGTTTCTCTCCAGTGCTCTGCAGATGGCACTTCCCACCATTCCTCTGTGTCCTGCTACGTATATTTTTGCGTCTTTTTCCATGATGTTACTCTGCTTCCTCTCTGATCTATCCTATTATTTCTCAGTCTCCTGCAGCATGATCGCTTCCGCCTTAGCCAGCTTCAGATCGTGTTCTGCCATCAGACGGCACAGTTCCTCATAGCTTGTCTTCTGGGGATTCCATCCCAGCACCGTACGTGCCTTCTGCGGATCTCCCCACAGATCTACCACATCGGTAGGACGGTAAAAGGCTTCACTGACCTCCACGACCACCTTGCCATTGGCTTTGTTGATCCCTTTTTCATGAATGCCGCTTCCCTGCCATTCCAGTTCGATCCCGGCATAATGGAATGCCAGCGTGGTAAATTCCCTCACGGTATGCTGTACCCCGGTGGCAATGACAAAATCCTCCGGCTTGTCATGCTGCAGCATCAGCCACATGCACTCCACATAATCCTTCGCATAGCCCCAGTCCCTCTTAGAATCCAGATTACCCAGGTAGAGCTTGTCCTGAATACCACAGGCGATCCTTCCGGCTGCCAGTGTGATCTTACGGGTCACAAAGTTCTCTCCGCGGCGCTCAGATTCATGGTTAAACAGGATACCATTCACTGCGAACATATTGTATGCATCCCGGTATTCCTTCACGATCCAGAAGCCGTACTGTTTTGCCACCGCATAGGGGCTGTAGGGATGGAACGGTGTATTCTCGTTCTGCGGCACTTCTTCCACTCTTCCGTACAGTTCGGAAGTAGATGCCTGATAGATGCGGCAGGTCTCGGTCAGTCCTACGATACGTACCGCCTCTAAGATACGCAGCACGCCCAGCGCATCCACATCACCCGCATATTCCGGTGCTTCGAAGCTCACCTGCACATGGCTCTGTGCTCCCAGATTATAGATCTCATCCGGACGCACTTCTCCGATGATCCGCACCAAACTGGAGGAATCCGACAGATCCCCTCCGTGAAGAACAATTTTATTCTCCCGGATCAGATGATCGATACGTCCTGTGTTGCTGATGGAGGATCTGCGGATCAGTCCGTGCACCTCATAGCCTTTTTCCAAAAGGAACTCTGCCAGATAGGAGCCGTCCTGTCCGGTAATTCCCGTAATTAACGCTTTTTTCATTCTCTGTCCTCGTCTTTCTCACGCCTGTTTACGGCTGATATACAATGCCGTGTGCGCAGGCATCTGCCTTATTCTGTCCGCAGAACACGCCTGCGATCGCAAGTCCGAAAGGAATGGAGGTTCCCATACCTCTGGAAGTGATCACATTCCCGTCAATCTCTACCGGTCCAGCAGTCACTGCCGCGCCTTCCAGATGGTCTTCAAAGCATGGATAGGAGCAGGCTCTTTTTCCCTGTAAGATGCCTCTGTGCCCGAATATGCTCGGTGCCGCACAGATTGCCGCGATGTATTTTCCTGCTGCGTAAAAAGCATCGACCTGCTGCATCAGGGGCTCACAGGCCTCCAGATTCTTCGTGCCCAGTCCGCCGCCGGGCAGTACCAGACAATCATATTGTGTAAAATCAACCTGAGACAACGTCATATCCGCAGTCACCGGAATCTTATGTGATCCCATCACCTGTCTGTCCTCTGTAATGGACACCATATCGATGGTCAGACCGCATCTGCGGCAGATATCCACCACAGTCAGACCTTCTATTTCTTCAAACCCATTTGCCAGAAAAATTGCTATCTTACTCATGGTTTTCCCTCGCTTTCCGTTTTGTTTCCTGTCTCATCTGTAAGTCATACACTCTGACTTTGCACAGTTATGATTAGTATACACAATTTGGAGGCGTAATTCAATTCCCATGGGCAGATATTTGTAGATTTCACTGTATTTTCAAGGGAAATCATGTTATACTAAAGAAGTATTTTTAAGTCTTAATTACAGAAGCGAGGCATTAATACTATGGAAATCGAGCGAAAGTTTACCCTGAAATCCTTACCTGATAATCTGGAAAGCTATCCTTCTCATCATATCGAGCAGGTATATCTGAATTATAATCCTGTGGTCAGAGCCAGAAAACAGGATGATGAGTATTATCTTACCTACAAAGGCAGCGGCATGATGGCCAGAGACGAGAGCAATCTTCCGCTGAACGAAGTATCTTATTATCATTTACGGGAAAAAGCTGACGGCAGCGTGATCTCCAAGAGACGCTATCTGATTCCTCTACAGCATCCCGGATTCAAAGAAGGCTTTCCCACTCCTCCCGCAGATTATTCCCTGACCATCGAGCTGGATGTTTTTGACGCCCCCTTCGCCCCTCTGATCATGGCAGAAGTGGAGTTCGGAAGTAAAGAAGCAGCAGAGGCATTTGTCCCTCCCGCATGGTTTGACAAAGATGTGACTTACTGTAAGGAATACCACAATTCCTATCTGGCGCTGGAGCTGCATCACGCACCGGAAAATTCCTAAAATGTAAATACAACGACGTACGCCGCAAAGCGCACGTTAAAATGCACGGTAATTCCCATTGGGAATCCCGTGCATTTTGTTTTTCTGTCTATACCACCGTAAAACAACGAATGCTTTCCTTTAACTGCCCTGCCGAGGCTGCCAGTTCCTCCACTGCATAAGAGATATCTTTCATCTCCTGCTGCAATCCCTGATTGTTTTTCTCTACCACTGACAGCTTTTCCGTACTGTCTCCCACAGTTGCTTCCATCTGTGTATTGGCAGTATTGACATTCTGCAGTACCGACAGCAGTTCGTCAATCTTCTGTCCGAATTCGTTCATCATTTCATCCACATGATCTGCCGCTTCATGATAGTTGCTGCCGGTATCCTCCAGTGCATCATAATCTTTCATGACTCTGGTATTCATAAATTCCAGCAGTCTGGTGGCGTTCTCGGATAGTTCCTCCACGCTCTCCACTACACGATTGCTGATTTCCTGGATATTGTTGGCAGATTCTCTGGAGCTGTCGGCCAGTTTGCGGATTTCCTCTGCCACGACAGCAAACCCACGGCCAGCTTCTCCTGCCCTTGCTGCCTCAATGGACGCATTCAGTGCTAACAGATTTGTGGTTCCGGCAATTCCCAGAATCTCTTCCGTCAGTTCTGTGATCTTGTGGATCTGCCTGCTGTTGGCTATGGATTCTGTCATAGCCGTGTCAATCTCCTTCATGACAAGGGTTGCCTCCTGCTTGCTCTCCACCGCTGTCACTTTCATTTTACCGGCTTTTTCCTTGATATCCGCTGCGTAGTTTCTTCCGTTTTGGGCTACTTCCAGCATATTTTCCACCGTGTGATCCAATACACCGGTATCCTGCTGTACACCTTCGATTGCCCCTGTCACCAGCTGCATTCCCCTGGACATTACACCCAGATTCCGCATGGTATGATCCGCAGTGGCATTTACTTTTTCCACATTGGAGATAATGTCAGCCTGCTTTTCTTCCATCTGTCCACAGCCCTCGGTGATGGCTCTGATGATGATCTGCATCTGGGCTACCAGATCATTGATGGCAATGGCCAGTCTTCCCACTTCATCTCTCGATCCCACATGAATTCTTTTGGTAATATCTCCTTTGTTGCAACGAATCCCTTCTACCAGTTCATCTACCTGTTTCGTTGCCTTTTTCACCGGGCCGATGACCCACAGCCGCAGTCCCAGCATGATCACGATCACTACCACAAGTAATGCAATACTTGCCACGGAGATGATCCCCGGCACTCTGGCAGCACTCTGCTCCATTTGTCCCTGGGCCTGTTCCATTTCCTGCGCTGTGATCTCCAGCATCCGGTTCATGTAATTCTCGATATGTTCATTAAACATCGGAAGGTTGGATGTGGCAGATACATATGCCTGGGTTTTGTTCTCGGCACTGGTGACCAGCAGACTCTCCACCGTCTTTCTGTATTTTGCCAGTTCTGCAGAAGCACTGTCCAGTGCTTCTTTACGCTCATCTCCCTCGGAAAGCAGGGCGCCGAATTCCTCTATCTGCTGTTCCATATCTGCAATATCCTGCAAAATTTTCTCAGACAGAGTATCCATGGTCACACTGTTGGTAGTCATGACATGGGTGAGCACCTGACTGTTGATATAAGTGAACTGTCTGGAAAGTGTGCTTATCTTTTCCTGCTCTGCAACCTGTTCGGATACGATCTGATCACTCATCCCGATCACACTCTGCAGCGTCCATACCAGCACTCCGACACAGCTGATCGCCGTAATTGCCAGAAGCAGCAACAGCACCATGATCTTAATGCCGATGCCGACTCCTCTTTTTCGCTTTCCTGCATTTTCTTTTTTCCGTTGTCTTTTTCCCTTATCCATACCCTTCTCCTGTACGCAACGAATAAATACCATCAAAAGGGCCTACGGCACAAAAGCGCCGGGCCCCTTTTGATTAGATAATATGTAGAAATTAATTCTTGGCAATTAATTTTCCACCACGTTTGGATACAACATCGAAGATAACTGCTGCCAGAAGTACCAGACCCTTGACTACCTTCTGCATATTCTGATCTACACCCATCAGGGACATACCCAGGTTGATAACACCCATCAGTACCGCACCGACGATAACTCCGGGTACCGTTCCGGTTCCGCCGTATGCAGAAGCACCGCCGATGAAGCAGGAGCCGATGGCATCCATTTCATAGTTCTGTCCGTAAGTCGGCTGTGCGGAAGTCATACGTGCAATGGTTACCATACCTGCCAGAGCTGCCAGGAATCCCATGTTCATATAAGCTAAGAAGTACACCTTGTTGGTATTGATACCGGATAACTTGGTTGCCTTTTCATTGCCGCCCACTGCGTAGAAGTAACGGCCTACAGTAGTATTGGAAGTAATGTAACCGTATACCATGATGACGATCAGTACCCAGATCAGCACGCTGGGGATACCTTTGTGCTGTGCCAGGCGATAGCTGAATGCCAGGATCACAACAGCGATCACAGCTATCTTACCAATGGTAGCTCCAAGACCGGGAGCTTCATAACCCTTTTTTACCTTATCTGCTCTGTTCTTCAGCTGAAGTACTGCAAAGATCACTACTGCCAGCACACCTGCAAATACACAGGTCAGATTGATGGGGCCGTTCCCAAAGAAATCGGGGATATAGCAATCCGCACCGCCACCGAACAGATTTACGAAAGTGGTACAATCCTTAATGGATACTGTCATACCCTGCAGGACTACGTTACTCAAGCCACGGAATGCCAACATACCTGCCAGTGTTACGATGAACGGAGGGATTCTCACATAAGCGATCCAGAAGCCCTGGAAAGCACCGATCAGGGTACCGATCACGAACATGATCAGGATTGCCAGCCACATGTTCATCTTCATGTTCACCATGAGGACTGCACCGATGGCTCCGACAAAACATACTACCGATCCGACGGACAGATCAATGTTACCGCCGGTCAGGATACACAATAACATACCGGTTGCCAGAATGAATACATATGCATTCTGGGAGATCAAGCTGCTGACGTTCATGGGAAGCAGGATCGCTCCTCCCGTTCTCCATGCGAAAAATGCCGTAACCACGATGAGTACGAGGATCATGGTATATCTTTTAATGAAATCGAGGCCTTTTGTTTTATTCATGCCAATGCTCCTTTCTTACCGGCTGATAATATCTTGGACATGATAAGCTCCTGTGTTGCCTCACTGCCCGCCAGTTCTCCTACTATTTTTCCTTCGTTCATGACATAGATCCGGTCGCACATACCCAGTATCTCAGGCAGTTCGGAGGAGATCATGATCACAGATTTTCCTTCTGCCACCAGTTGATTGATGATGCAGTAAATCTCATATTTTGCACCGACATCAATACCTCTGGTCGGCTCATCCAGGATCAGGATATCCGGATCCGCGAACATCCATTTTGCCAAAAGTACTTTCTGCTGGTTACCACCGCTTAGATTACCCACATTCTGTTCTACCGTAGGACATTTTGTATTCAGTTTTTTCTTGTAATCCACAGCTACATTGTACTCTTTGTCTTTATCAATGACTGTATGGCTGCTGACAGCATCCAGATTTGCCAGAGTCGTGTTGATCTTGATCGGATTGCTTAAGATCAGTCCGTTTCCTTTTCTGTCCTCCGTCACATATGCCAGATGGTTCTTGATTGCTTCCTGTACCGTATTCAGATGTACTATCTTGCCGTTAATATACAGCTCACCGCTGATATTGGATCCGTAGCTTTTTCCGAATAAGCTCATTGCCAGTTCGGTTCGTCCGGCACCCATCAGTCCGGAGATTCCAACTACTTCACCCTTTTTCACAATGATATTGACATCATCTACCACCTTACGTTCCGAATACAGGGGATGATGGACGGTCCAGTGCTTCACTTCCATCCGGACATCTCCAATCTTCGGCTCTCTCTTTGGGAATCGGTCGGCAATTTCTCTTCCTACCATTCCTTTGATGATCCGGCTCTCGGTAATATCATCTTTTCCTTTCACCAGAGTTTCAATGGTAGATCCGTCACGGATCACTGTGATCTTATCTGCCACATAGGAAATTTCATTTAATTTATGAGAAATGATGATAGATGTCATTCCTTTTTTCTTGAGTTCCAACATCAGATCCAGTAGTGCCTTGGAATCTGTCTCATTCAGAGAAGCGGTAGGCTCATCCAGGATCAACAGCTTTGCATTTTTCGCCAGTGCTTTTGCAATTTCCACCAGTTGCTGCTTACCTACACCAATATCCTTTATCAATGTCTGGGGGCCTTCCTTCAGACCTACGGTCTTTAACAGTTCCGACGCCCTGGCATTGGTTTCATTCCAGTTGATTTTGTACTTATGTCCCCGTTCATTGCCTAGGAACATATTTTCCCCGATTGTCATATAAGGGATCAGTGCAAGCTCCTGATGAATGATGACGATACCTTTTTCCTCACTGTCCTTAATCTTATCAAACTTACAGACCTCACCGTCATAGATGATATCTCCTTCATAAGAACCGTACGGATAAATACCGCTCAGTACATTCATCAATGTGGACTTTCCTGCGCCGTTTTCACCTACAAGGGCATGGATCTCTCCCTCTTCTACCTGCAGGTTTACATTGTCAAGTGCTTTTACACCGGGGAATGTTTTGGTTATATTTTTCATTTCCAATAAGATTTTTGCCAATGGTATCCCTCCCAAGTCTTATTTCCACATTATCTAATCAAACAATTGCTTTTGGTATTTCCATGAATACGGCAGGCGGGATACGCCCGCCTGCCGTGAGGATCTTTTCAGATCCGGTAAATCTTTATAAATTACTGTAAATCTGCTTCTGTATAGTAACCGGAATCGATGAGCAGTTCTTTGTAGTTGCTTGCATCAGCGAATACGGGCTCACACAGATAGGAAGGAATAACGCCGGTACCATTGTCGTAAGTTGTGGTATCGTTGACAGGTGCCTCGCCGCCCTTCATGACAGCATCTACCATCTCTACAACCTTGGATGCCAGAGTACGGGTATCCTTGAAGATGGACATGGACTGCTTACCGGAGATCATGTTCTTTACGTTGGGCTTATCACAATCCTGACCGGTAATGATAGGCCATTCGCCGGTGTAGTTTGCTTCCAGGGAATTGGTAACACCCAGTGCAGTAGAGTCGTTGGAGCACAGAACAGCATCCAGCTTTGTTCCGTCTGCATAGTTAGCGGAAATGATAGCATCCATTCTGGACTGTGCGGTCTCGGTAGACCAGTTAGCGGTTGCAACAGTTTCGAAATCGGTCTGTCCGGATTTTACTACCAGCTTGCCTGCATCGATGTAGGGCTGCAGCACATCCATAGCACCACCGAAGAAGAATCTTGCGTTGTTGTCACCAGGATCACCGGTTACCAGCTCGATGTTGAAAGGTCCTGCTGCGTTGTCCAGATCCAGCTGGTCTCTGATGTATTCGCCCTGCTTGGTACCTACCATGTAGTTATCAAAGGTTGCATAATAGGTAACTGCATCGGAGTTCATGATCAGACGGTCATAAGCGATAACAGGAATGTCTTTTTCCTTTGCCTGCTCCAGAACAGTTCCCAGGGAATCACCATCGATAGATGCGATAACTAACATCTGGCATCCGGAGTTGATCATGTTCTCGATCTGGGATACCTGCGTAGGAATGTCGTTGGATGCATACTGCAGATCCACTTCATAGCCTGCTTCCTTCAGCTGGGCTTCCATGTTGGTACCATCCTGGTTCCATCTCTGCAGATCCTTGGTAGGCATTGCTACACCGATCTTACCGCCTTCTGTTGTCGTGGTGCTGGCAGTGTCGGTGCCGGCAGTGTCATCTGTTTTCGCTTCTGCAGATGTTTCTGTTTTGTTTTCTGTTGCCGGTGTGGATGCCTGCTGTCCCCCATTGGATCCACATCCTGCAAGCATCGTAACAGCCATAGCCGTTACCAGAAGTGAGCTTAATAATTTCTTCCTCATAAAAAGTAACCTCCCTTATTTGGTTTGTTTTTGTTGCTAAATAGAGAATATCATAAATCCTATAGCATGATTTTACGACCTTCTGTACTTTTCCGTCCTATTCAGAGGACAAAAATAAGCTGTGCTAGCAATATCTTGTCTGCCGGCACAGCTTTGTCACCAAATTTTTCCTATTGTGTTTTTAGAATCTATCTCTTTTCCCCATTTTCAAAGTAAATCCAATATTATTTGGGCATTTCCGAGGGAATGTTCAGATAAACATCCTCTTTTAAGTGAAATCCGCTTCCGATGATCACATCATTCATATTGTTTTTATCCACACTGATTGGTTCCAGACCAATGTACGGAACTTCATACTTTCCATTCTCTATGGTTACCGTATCTCCTTCCGGCAACGGCTCTCCCTTTGCCAGAAGCACCGCACACTCCGCTGCCTTCTGCGACATTTTTTCCACCGGTTTGTAGACTGTCATGACCTGTGTCCCCTCGACGATGCGCTGGCACGCTTCCAGGTCGGCATCCTGCCCCACTACCATAATATCTCCTGCCAGTCTCTTTTCTTTCAGAGCATGTACCACTTTGCTCGCCAGATCATCATTGCCGCACATAATGGCATCTGCCTCCGATACAACATCCATATGCTCATAGATATATGCCCCGGCAAGTTCCGCTTTCCAGCCATCTGCATGCATAGAATCCAAGATCGTCACCTGATTATCCTCCATGACCTTGCGAAAGCCCTTTTCCACCATGGCAACGTTGCTGTCCACGGCAGAGCCTCCCAGCATCAGCACATTTCCGCCGGCCAGACCGTTTTCCAACAGTGCCTCTCCCATCATGGTGCCTACTCTTTCGTTGTCAAACGAGATATACAGGTCAATATCTGTATTCTGCAGCAGTCTGTCATAAGCAATGATCTTAATGCCGGCATCTTTCGCCCTCTGCACTTCCTCTGTTAATCCTTTGGAGTCAATGCATATCACAACGATCACATCCATTCCTTTGTCGATGAAGTAATTGATCTGCTTTTTCTGCTGCTCCAGATCACCGTTCGCATTCTGGACATTCACTTCCGCTCCCAGTTCCTTTGCCGTTGAAACGAAAATGTCACGATCCCTCTGCCATCTTTCAATGACAAAAGAATCAAAACTCATGCCGATCTGAATCTTATCATTTTCCGCGACCTCTCCCTGATTTTTTCCGGTCTCCAGATTTCCGCAGGCACACAGCAATAACATCATCACCAGAAGCCACGCAACACATATCCATCTCTTTTTCTTATACATTGCCCTGTTCCTGTCCCTTTCCACGGTTTTCCTTGTACTCTGTCGGTGTCACGCCCACGTTCTTCTTAAAACTGCGGCTAAAATAATTCGGATCCGAATATCCGGTTCTGGCACAGATTTCTTTCATGGAGCACTCTGTCGTCTGCAGCAGTTCTTTTGCCTTGTCCATCCTTAAATTGGTCAGGTACTCGATAAAGTTTTCCCCGGTAGTTTCTTTGAATAGTTTACTGAAATAATACGGGCTGATATTTACCTCTCTGGATACATCATCCAGGGAAATGTCTTTGTGATAGTTATTCTTAATATAATTTTTCGCCGTCTCGATAATGCTGCCCGACTTTTCTTCCCTTTTATTCAGAACGTTCCGGCAGGCTTCCTTCACTTTTTCCAGGAACCATGTTTTCATGGCCGCCGGTTCCGCTATTTCCATCACCTGCGGCAGATACTCCGCACGGGAATTCAGCTGATAGATCATACCACCTTTTTCATAGGCAATGTGCTCTGACCACAGGGCAAATTCCAGCACCTTAAGCCTCATATTCATCAGATCGGAACCACTATCCACCATCCAGTCAAAAAATGCCGATGCCGATGCGGAAGCATTGTCAATGTCGCCATCCTCGACTTCCGCAAAAAGTTTTTTCTCCAACTTCACCGGATAATTTCCACCATATTCGCATTTGATCGGCAGGTCATCCACATGTGCCACACTGCCGGTGGTCGCCACCAGTGCATTCAGCGCCTCCGTATAAGATTCCGAAGCCATCAGAAAATCTTTCGGTTCTCCGATGCCGATGCGGAAGCTGATATCCGTTCTCTTGCGCAGATATCTGGTGAGTTCTCTGGCTTTTTCAATGAGTTCGATACGCTCATTATAGTCCATCACATCTTTCTCATAAGGTACCAGCACTGCCAGTTTGTTTGCCATGACGGTACCCACAATACAGTCAAAATTTTCTTTCAGACAGTCCCTGACCTCCTGATAATGCCTCTGCATTCTGACACTGCTTCCCACCGCATTCGTCATGTGGTTTCCCTGCTGCTCATCCCCGCATACCACAGCGATCATGTAGGCATATTGCAGCGTGATCCCTAAAATTGACCGGTAATTCTCAATATCCTTGCGAAAATGCTCCTGTAATAAGATATTGTGGATCAGACCGCTTTCAATAATCGGTACGACCGTCTCCAGTTTTTCCTTGATCAACAACTCATTTTTGCGTTTCAGGCGCTCTGCATCGATTCGCTCCATTGCCTTCTGCAATGCTGCAATGATCCGGGTCTTCTCCATCGGCTTGGTAATGTACTCCATGACTCCCAGTTTGATAGCTTCTTTCGCATAATCAAATTTGTCATAAGCTGACATTACGATAAACACTGTATGATTATTGCTTCTCCGGATCTCTTTCATAGCATCGATGCCGTTGATTCCCGGCATCTGGATATCCATGACCGCAACGTCCGGACGGAAGCTCTCTGCCAGTTCAATCACACTTCTGCCGGTCTTGGCATACTGCACCTCACAGGTATCCTTGAATTCTTTTTCGATGATGAATTTCAGGGAATCGATCACGATTCCTTCGTCATCCGCCAGCATGATCTTATACATCCGTCTTTTCCCTCTCTTTTATCGGAAGATACAGGATTACTTCCGTTCCTTGATCTTTCCCGTCACTTAAAATCGTCATTACATCTTCGTTTTGCGTGAAAAGTTTTAATCTTGCGATAACGTTCCCCATCGCAATACCATTGGAACCGCCGCCTGACTGCTCTTCGTGATAATTGCCGCCAAGTACTTTTTCTATCGTATCCGGATCCATTCCGATGCCGTTATCCCGGATACTGATCCCCAGCGTATCTCCATCCACATGGTATACCTTCAGCCGGATCTTTCCCTCTCCGTTCATCTCTCTGATGCCGTGATTTACGGAATTTTCCACGATCGGCTGTAAGATCATGCTTGGCATGCAGCTGTCCAGCAGATCCTCCTCAATTTCTTTTCCATAATGGATATCCCCGGAAAAGCGGACATTCAGAATATAAATGTAATGATCCACCAGTTCCAGCTCTTCTCTGACCGTCACGATATCATTACTCTTTTTTACATTATAGCGGAAAAATTCCGCCACATTCTGTACATATTCATAGGTCCGGTCGGCGCCTTCCATCATGGCCAGCTGTGCTCCCGCATTTAACGTATTGAATAAGAAGTGGGGATTGATCTGCGCCTGCAGATACTTTAGCTGTGCATCCTTTAAGTGTGCCTCCATCAAAAGCTCTTTTTCCATTAATGAACGCCGGATTTCCATGCTCTCGCGCAGGCTTTCCAGATACTGTCTGATACTGATAAGCATCTGGTTAAATGCTCCCGTTACCACGCCGATCTCATCCTCCGACTGTACTTGTAACAGTTCGGTATCAAAGTTTCCGCCCGCTACTTCGTCAGCGGTTACCGCCAGATCCTTTAACGGACTGATGATCTCCCCGGTAAGCTTTACTACTATAGATACGCTGACCACAATGACGATGGATAATGCAATCACACTGACCATTTCGAAATTACGGAAAGCAGCCGACAGACGGCTGTAGTTCTCGGAGTTGCTGCGGAACTGTTCGTTGTTCAGACTGTAAATATAGGTATTGATATATTCATACATCTGTGTCGCGTTCTCGTACCGGACGCGGTATTTCTCTACATTTCTCCCACGCTTTGCCTCAATCGTCTGACTTACGAGATCCAGGTATTCTTCCGACATATGCCGGATACTGCGTTCCATTCTCTGAAAGGTGGCTCCCGTCACCCCATCGCTCATATCCTGCACCAGTTGGGAATATGTCTGTTCATTCCGGTAAAATTCCTCCAGGGAATCACTGGTCTTGGAATTCAGATAATCCGTCATACTGTCCTGCACCGCCATCAGTGCATCAGATACTTCGTTCAGCCGCAGATTCCCCTGATAGACCTTATCGATCTCCGAAGACATGCTGTTGATTCCCAGAAGCAATATCACCGTCACTGCAAATACTACCAGATTCGCCAATACAAAAATGCTGCTCATCTTCGCCTGAAGAGACAGCTGTCGAAATTTTTTCCTCATGCGTACCTCACTCTGTCGCTTCCTGCGCTTGTAAATATTCACCCACGTTATTCTGATCAATAATTGTGACATCCGCCGTAAAATACTGACTGGTATAGCCAAAACGATAGTACTCCTGCAAAGCATCCACGCAGAAAGCTCCCATCTGCTCCGTGTCTATCGAGATCGTTGCATTGACTACATTTCGCTCGATTGCTTTGAGTATCGTATCGGTATCATAATACCCTAAAATTGCGACCTCGCCCACGCAGTTGTAATCTACCACTGCCTGGTAGACACAGGTGGTGCTCAATTCGTTCAGGCAGATAATGATATCCGGCAGCTTTTCATTCATAAAAATATCCCGGATGGATTCCTCCACGGAAAAAGTATTCGTATCGTCCACGGTAATTAAGGAAAGTTCTATTTCCGGTCCCCGGATTTTCTCCTGTTCCAGTGCGTCCTGAATCCCGGAGCAGACAATATTTTGTGCCGAGTTCAGTGCATGGGCATTCACCAGTACCGCTACCGTCATGGGCGCGGTACTCTCACTGACAGAAGCCAGCTTCAATACCTGTCGTCCGTATTCCCTGCCCAGATTATAGCTTCCTACACCGACAAAGCTGCAGCGTGCACTGTGCGTATTGTCACCATACAGTGTCACCACAGGGATGCCCCGTTCTACTGCTTCGTCGATCATCTGTGACATCTCGTCGCTTTCATCCGATTCTACAAAAATACCGTCTACACCGGAGGACATGGCGATCCGCATAAGCTCTGCCCTCGTATACTCCTGGGACAGATGCTCGCCCAGCAGATCCACATATACATTCTCTTCCTGTCCGCGTTCAAAAGCTCCGCGGTATACGGACTGCCAGAAATCCGATTTGCGGTCTTCTGTGATCATCACATAATACCGGTCATATATTTCTCTGTCTGTTACTTTATGAAATCCCCGCACATAGGAACGAAAGATTACTGTGCATATCGAAATGACTATGATAGCAAAAGCCATAAACCCAATGACGATCCATTGTCCCTTATTACGGCCTGCCCTGTCAGTAGTACGGCTCATGTTTCTCCTCTCTCTCGCAGAAATCCGATTGCAGACTCCGCCCAATATAGATAACCATACCATAATAACGTGGCTTTTTCCATAAGACCACAAAAAAGTCCTCTTGTTTTGACAAAAATGCACTAAAAAATGCTACCTGCCATAGCTATCCCCATTTCCACGCATGCAAATATTGATGATTTGTCCACAAAAAATACGGAAAGGAAACTATCCCTTCCGTATTCTTACAATGTGCCTTACGCTGCGTGGCACACTTTACAGTCTTCCGTATAATTTTGCCATCTTATAAATCTTTTTCGCCAGCTTTGGATCCAACGCATCCTTGTCCATGCGCCATTTCCAGTTGCATCCCAACGTGGAGGGAATATTGATCCTGGCACTGCTGTCCAGCTCCAGATAATCCTGCATGGGAATGATGGCGGTATCCGCGCAGCTGGACAATGCCGCCCGAACGATCTCAAAGCAGAGCTTTTTATCATTCTTATGTCCCAGATACTTCTTCGCGAACTTCTTATCCTTCTCCGGCATGTTCTGCAGAAATCCTACCGTAGTATCGTTGTCATGGGTTCCTGTATAGACCACACAGTTTTTATCATAGTTGTGAGGCAGATATTCACTGTCATTTCCCGCATCAAAAGCAAACTGCAGGATCTTCATTCCCGGGTAACCTGTCTTCTTCACCAGACGGATCACGCTGGGGGTCAGGAATCCGAGATCCTCCGCGATGACCTTCTTTTTGCCCAGTTTCTTCTTCATCACAGCAAACAATTCATAGCCCGGTCCCTTCTCCCAGTGACCGTTCTGTGCCGTAGGATCTCCGTAAGGCACGAACCAGTACTCGTCGAATCCCCGGAAATGGTCGATACGGAGCACATCGTATAACTGATAGCAATATGCAATACGCTGCATCCACCATTCATAACCGGTCTTCTTATGATATTTCCAATCATAGAGCGGATTGCCCCACAACTGTCCGGTCTCCGAGAAGCAGTCCGGCGGGCAGCCTGCCACACCGATGGGACGACCTTCCCTGTCTAACTGGAACAGCTTCGGATTCGCCCAGGTATCGGCACTGTCAAAAGCTACATAGATAGGAATATCTCCTACGATCTCTATGCCCTTTTTATTCGCATAAGTCTTCAGTTCTTTCCACTGTTTTGCAAACAGGTACTGTTGGAAGCAGTAAAATGCGATCTCATCCGAGAGCTTTTTGCGGTACTTGCGAAGCGCTGCCGCTTTTCTGAGACGGATATCCTCGTCCCATTCCATAAAGCAGACGCCGCCGAATGCATTTTTTACTGCCATATACAGGGCATAATCATCCAGCCAATAGGCATTGTCCGTGATGAACTTCTGATATTCCGGTGCATCCATAAGTCCCTGTTTTTTCGCATTCTCAAATGCGATCTTCAGGACTTTGAACCGGGACAGATAGATTTTCTCATAGTCCACGTAATGTTCATTGTCTCCGAAGTCATAACCGTCACAGATCTCCTTCGTCAAAAGCCCTTCTTCGATCAGAATCTCCAGATCGATATAGTAAGGGTTCCCCGCAAAAGTGGAAAACGACTGATAAGGAGAGTCTCCGTATCCGGTAGGTCCGAGCGGCAGGATCTGCCACAACCTGTTGCCGGACTTCTCCAGAAAATCCACAAAACGATAGCTTTCCCTGCCAAAGGTTCCGATCCCATATGCGGAAGGGATACTGGATACCGGCAGTAAAATTCCCTGTTTTCTTACGTTTTCTTTCATTGCTTTTGTATTCCTTTGATTTGATTAAAAAAATAACTATCCAGTACTTTGCCGTCGCTCTGAATAGTTACTAAAAAATGGAAGCAAGGGGGCTCGAACCCCTGACCTTTCGCGTGTGAGGCGAACGCTCATCCCGGCTGAGCTATGCTTCCGGGTACTGCAGCAATCTTCTGCCATCCTTATTATAGCACCGGCATTCGGAATTGCAAGTACTAACAAATGCGGTTAGTGGGATTTGAACCCACACGGGTAACCACTGGCACCTAAAACCAGCGCGTCTGCCAATTCCGCCATAACCGCTTACGTGTCCTCAAAAGAACACGCCTAATTATACTCTGCCACCCTTAAACTTGTCAAGCATCCTGCACGACTGGCTCTCCAATATGACAGATGACTTTACGGTAGATTCTTACCAAGAAATACGATGTTAACAGCACACTGGCTAACTCCGCAATGGGAAATGCCCACCAGATCAACGTCACTTCGCCACTCAGGGACAACAGTTTTGCCACCGGGAGCAGCACACACATCTGTCTGGCCACAGATACGATCATACTGTAGACACCGTTCCCCAATGCCTGGAATACACTTCCCGCCACAATACAGAACCCGGCGAACACAAAGCTCAGCGAAATGGTCTCCAGGGCAGGCGCTCCGATAGCGATCAGACTCTCCTCCGCATCAAACATGCGCATAAGCTGTGCCGGGAAAATATGCATCGCAAGTAATCCCACGAACATAATACCCACGCCATATGCCACACTGTGCTTGATCGTCTTAATTACACGGTCTTTATGACCGGCACCGTAATTATAGGCAATGATAGGCACCATTCCGTTATTCAGGCCAAATACCGGCATAAATACAAAACTCTGAAGTTTAAAATAAATACCAAATACCGTCTGCGCGGAACCGAATGCCGCCAGGATGAGATTCATACCGTAAGTCATCAGAGAACCGATGGCCTGTACAACTATGGAAGGCGCTCCCACCTTATAGATCTGTACAATCAGATATCCGTTCGGTCGAAATCCTTTCATGGAAATATTCAGTTCCCGATTACATTTCAGATTAAATACCAGAGCAAAAATTGCAGCTATGATCTGCCCGATAACGGTAGCCACCGCCGCACCGGCGATTCCCATCCGGGGCATTCCGAAATAGCCGAAGATCAGGATCGGATCCAGAATAATATTAATTACCGCCCCGGTTCCCTGCGTGATCATGGTATAGAAAGTCTTACCGGTAGCCTGTAACAATCTCTCAAAGGTCGTCTGGAGAAAAATACCCATTCCCGCCACACAACAGATCGTCAGATACGTCACTCCGTACTCTCGTACTTCTAAGACTTCCGTCTGGCTGGCAAAAAAGGGGCGGCTCACCAGCAGACCGATCACCGCAAAAACCACGTAGCTTGCAATTGCAAGAAAAATACCGTTTTTGGCAATGATATCAGCTTTCTCAAAATCCTTCTCTCCAAGAGTCTTGGACAGAAACGCATTGATACCCACTGCCGTTCCCACTGCTACGGCGATCATCAGGCTCTGGATCGGGAATGCCAGGGATACCGCACGAAGTGCGTATTCATTGATCCTGGAGACGAAGATGCTGTCCACGATATTGTACAGTGCCTGCACCAGCATGGAGATCATCATAGGCAGGGACATAGAGATCAGTAATTTGTCAATGGGCATGACACCCATTTTGTTTTCTTTGGTCTGCATAAAAGTGCTCCTTTCGCATAAAAAAAAAGCCCCAAGCGGGGTTTTTGAGAATGGGAAAAATGATGTATGTTGTCAGGATATCGTAACATCAAGTGAGGCATGGGGGATTCGAACCCCCGACAACTTGATTAAAAGTCAAGTGCTCTACCGACTGAGCTAATACCCCATAATAAAAACAGGGCTAGCTGGATTCGAACCAGCGAATGCAGCAGTCAAAGTGCTGTGCCTTACCGCTTGGCGATAGCCCTATAAATATGACACCAAGCGTGCCATTACGACACTTCACTAATGAAAAAGGGTGGATAAAGGGATTCGAACCCTTGGCCTCCAGAGCCACAATCTGGCGCGCTAACCAACTGCGCTATACCCACCATGCGAGACAGTGACGGTCAATTAAGTCCTTCCTTATCTCAAATGTGCTCGAAGGGATTCGAACCCCCGACCCACGGCTTAGAAGGCCGTTGCTCTATCCAGCTGAGCTACGAACACATATCTGTCAGTCATCTGCATTAGCAAACCGACGAAGCATATTGTAACTTATCCGACATCATTTGTCAACAGTTTTGTACTAATTTTTTGAAAAATAAACACAAAACTCAAGTTACGCATCGGGGTGACAGGATTCGAACCTGCGACCCCCTGGTCCCAAACCAGGTGCTCTAGCCAAGCTGAGCCACACCCCGAGGCTGCGTCACACCGGAACCTCCGACAACGCAGGTGTAATTATAACCTAGTTTTTTTCTATCTGTCAAGAGAAAAGTTGCAGAACTCCTACGTCTGTACTACGTGTTTTACACCGGAACCATTATCGCAGATATGCAATGGTAAAATGTACTTTTTCTTCTCTATCGATCTCCATAATGGCATAAGACGGCTGACGTCCTTCCTGTCTTGGATAAGACAGGCTTCCGGGATTCACCGCAATGATATCGTCATCGATATCGATCACCGGGCGGTGTGTATGTCCATACAATACAATATCCGCACCACGATCAATGGCTTCTTTTTTGATCGTCTCATTCCCCATGGAGACATAATAATTATGTCCATGAGTCACCCATACCTTATAGGGTCCGATATCCAGGGTGATCTCTCTGGGCAGATCCGAAAAAAAATCGTTATTCCCCAGCACAATATATACCGGACATTTTGCAGCAGCAGACAGGGCATACTCACTCCCCTCCGCATCACCGCAGTGGATCACCATATCCGGATGATGCATTTCCAGCACTTTGAAATAATTTTCGTTCTTTTTATGGGTGTCACTTACGATCAATATTTTCATATTTCTTAAGTTCCTCTTTCATCAGCTGCAGCGCTTTTCCTCTGTGGCTGACCTGGTTCTTCTCTTCTTCTGTAAGTTCCGCGGTTGTCTTTCCGAACTCCGGTACATAGAAAATGGGGTCATATCCGAATCCGTTCTTCCCTTTTTCATCATATCCGATCCTGCCCTCAATCGCAGCGCGGGTCGTCAGTTCTCTTCCGTCCGGTAATACAGCGGCAATGGCACACACGAATCTGGCTGTCCGTTGTTCCTCCGGCACCCCTTCCAGTCTCTGGATCAGATTTGCGTTTTTCACAGAATAAGGAGTATCCTCTCCAAGATATCTTGCAGAGTATATCCCCGGTTCCTTATTCAGATAGTCAATCTCCAGTCCGGAGTCATCCGCCATGACGATGTCATTCGTAAACGCCGCCACCGCTCTGGCCTTGATCAAAGCATTTTCCTCGTAGGTTTTTCCGTTCTCGTCAATATCTGCCGTAATCCCCGCATCTTTCATGGATACCACCTCCATTCCGGTGTCCTCCATGATCATTCGGATCTCTTTGATCTTACCGGCATTACCGGTTGCAAATACGATTCTTCCCTGCATATTCCACTCCTCACCGCATATGATCCATCATTGCGTATTAGTATAAACCTCGTTAATAGCTTCCGCAATACCTTGTGCAAGCTTTTTTTGATAGTCTTCCTGTATCAGCAGTTGTCTCTCAGCAGCGTTCGTCACATACCCCAGAGAGATTCTGGCTGACGGGATTGCGATCTCCCACAGGACATCTTCCTCTGTTGCCGGGAAAAGTCCCACTGCCCGATTGCTGGCCGCCACCGTAACCTGCCTTGTAACGCAATCGGCCCACTGAAGGTTGCCGAACTCCGGAATATAATATTCATCATTATATTCTCCGCTGATCCCATAGACCGACGCATCCTCCGGATCTGACGACAATCCAATCTCCAGATACAGATCTGCTCCAACCCAGTCGGCGAACTGCCTTCTTGCCTCTTTCGTAACATCGGTATCCTCTGTACGGGTAAGATATACCTTCACCTGCCGGTCTTCCATCAGCTGGGCTGTCTGTCTGGCAACACTGAGTGCCACTTCTTTTTCCTGACAGCCGGAAGCCGTCACACCGAGATCTCTGCCGCCTCCCACAGGATCCAATACCACGATCCTGTCATAGAGTTCCTTGGGGCTGACATAATCGACCCATAAACTTCCTTCTTCCAGAGTGCTGTGATATTCCAGCACTTCCCGCATCGAAAGTCTCAGCAGCACACCTTCGTTCTGTGCCTCGCAGATTCCTTTTTCCACAGGATTCAGATCTCCTGTGATCCTCCGTTCCTTATAGAATGCTTTTCTTCCGTTTTCTATGTAGATCCAGAGTTCCTTCTCCATGTAATGGTTTTCCACCACTACATTCTCCGCTTTCGTCCCCGATTCCAGTGGTATACAGATCTGCCTGTCGGCTTTTTGATCCGTCTGCATGGGCAGTTGCATCTCTCCGGTCTGTTCCGTCCGGTATTCCGGGACCAGTTCTCCCTGCTCCTGGCTTCGTGCGGAAATCACCACCGTCTTGTGCGCCGCTGTCCATAGCATTGCTACCATGGAAAATGTTCCCAACAGGAGCCAGAGGACCAATGTCACCTTCCTATTTTGTTTTTGGTCTCTGATTTGCAATCGTTTCTTCATGAAAGGTTATATTTCTCTTCTCTTCGGCGGCTTCGGTCCCAAAAACTGGTAATAATAGGTTTTCATCATTCCGTTATATATCTTCCTGTTCTTGTCTGCTTTCCGTCCGATATCTTTCTCTGCCTGCTCGTAAGCAGTGATCAGATACATGCTCCAGGAGTCCAGTTCACGAAAACGTTCCCCTATGGTACGGTAAAGTGCCGGCATCTGGCTCTTATCCTGCAATCGTTCTCCGTAGGGCGGATTAGTTATAATGAATCCATACTTTTTCGGATGATGGAGATCTTCCACGCCTCTTCTCTGAAAATGGATCAGCTTATCCACACCGGCCATACGCGCATTTTCCCGGGCTATTTTTACCATATCCTCATCAATATCATATCCCTGGATATCCGTCTCCACTGACAGGTCTACCATCTCTTCCGCTTCATCGCAGGTATCATACCATATTTTCTTTCCTACAATATGTGGCCATTCTTCTGCCGTAAAGCTCCGGTTCCTGCCGGGGGCCATATTGGCCGCCATCATGGCTGCTTCTATCGGAAACGTACCGCTTCCGCAAAAAGGATCCACCAGGATCCTTCCTCCGTTCCAGGGAGTCAGCATGATCAGCGATGCTGCCAGGTTCTCCGCAATGGGCGCTTTTGCCGTCAGCTTCCGGTATCCTCTCTTATGCAGGGATTCTCCGGTACTGTCCAGTCCCACCGTCACTTCGTCTTTCATAAGGAACACTCTGACCGGAAAGCTTGCACCATCCTCCGGGAACCAGGAGATTTCATATTGTGATTTCAACCGGTCCACCATGGCTTTTTTCATAATAGACTGGATATCCGAAGGACTGAATAATTTGGACTTTACGCTGGCCGCTTTCGCTACCCAGAACTTACCGTCCCTAGGAATGTAATCTTCCCAGGGCAGACTTTTCGTTCCCTGAAACAGTTCCTCAAATGTCTCTGCGTGAAAGCTTCCGATCTTGATCAGAATTCTCTCCGCTGTGCGCAGAAAAATATTAGCTCTGCATAAAGCTTCTTCATCACCGAAAAAAGTCACACGGCCATCTGCCACATCCGTAATATCATATCCGAGATCTGTAATCTCTCTCTTAAGCACCGATTCCATACCGAAATGGCAGGGGGCGATCAATTCAAAACGTCTCATTCGTTCCTCCGTATCTCAATCAAACATAGGAACATTATATATGCATTCCAAAAATATGTAAATAGGGGCATTCCTGCGAACGCCCCTGACTTCTTATGCACAAAAACTAGCAGTTCTTATTCTGCTCCTTATTCTCGCTCTGATCCCTATTCTGGTTCTTACTCTGATTCTTGTTCTGATTCTTACTGCTCTGCTTATTCTGAGAGTTCTGGTTCTCGCCATAAGAGTTACTATACTTGTTCTCGTTGTTCTGATCGTAATTATTAGACATATCTGTGACCTCCTAACAGGATTTTTAGTTACAGGAGTAGTATGTCTATTTTTCACAAAAATATGCTTTTTAATTTATGGTACTTTAGAACCAATTTTTATCTTGCATTTTTGTGACATTAGTACTATAATCATAAATGTGAATAGAAGAACCCTTCATGATTCTATTTGCACCCTTATGTATTATTTATTTATACTCCCCTCAAAAGAGCCATCAGCTTCCCCCTGATGGCTCTTTACGTGGTAATTAACTCTATTCAGAGCCCATTCGCAAAATCGCCTCTTCGAGGCTTTCCTTTTGCTCATAGAGGCTAAATCGCCAAATAAATATAACCGACGGTTCTTACGAATGCAAGCATTCGACATCCCTTCGGTTATATTTAACGGCTCTGAATAGTTACTAGTTCAGCCAGTCTCGAAACAGTTTTACCAAAAACAGTACTACCAGAATCGGGATCAATACCGGTGCCAGGAAGGATAGTACTGAAAATACCGCGCTGATCACCAATACCACCACAAGGATCCCCAGAATAATCCAGACCCAGCCTGGCAGCTTCGCTAATACATCTGCCATTTTACTCCCATGGGTGCCATATTCGCCATTACCGTCTCCGTTATAACTGTGATGTACCGTCGATCCTGCTGCTTCTCTGTATTCTCCGTTTCCATAGACGGTATTACGATAGCCGGACCGATTATCACCACCATTGGTCTGAATGATCGTACGCGCAATCAGTCTCGGATCTCCCAGACTCTCCAGTACTTCCTCTTCCGTACGGCCCTTCCGGATCTCCGTATTAATATAGTCTTCGTAATAATTGACATTATCCATAACCAAGCCGGGGGACACACGTCCGTTCAGTGCCATCCGCAGCCGGTCTATAAAATCCTGTTTATTCATACTAATACAGCTTCCTCCATTTACCTCATTATTTTAGCATGACATAAGTACTACGTAAATATACGGAGTGGGAAGTATTTCTAAAACTTTTCTAAAATGAAATACAAAAAACCCCGGAGACATCATCTCCGGGGCCTTAGATGTACGTGACAGGATTCGAACCCACGACCTACTGGTCCGTAGCCAGTCGCTCTATCCAGCTGAGCTACACGTACATTCACAGGTTTTCACCTGCAACAGTATGTATTTTAACTGCTGCAGGCGAAAATGTCAATAGAATTTTTTAATTTTTTCAAACAATTTTATTTTCAGCAGATTTTTCCGATGCAGGTACGACTTTCGCATCATACTTTTCCAGAATAGCCTGCTTGAACTCTTCGTAATTATCCTCATCATCGTAGCAGGCGTATTCAATCTCCAGCGGTTCCTCCGTCTTCATCAGGAGCATTCCCAAAAGAGACTTCGCATCCATTGCGGTCTTCTGAATACGGATATCGATCGCATCATCGAATTCATTGCAGGTATCCACAAATTGTCTGATTTCATCCTCCGAATGGAATGTAATATATAGTTTTTCTCTCATCCTTCGTTCTCCCATCTGTCCGCTTGCGGACACCCCATACCTTTGTATATTATGCCGTCAAACGCATAAGCCTATCCCCACGCGCCGGTCAAACGTGGAGATGCGCGTCTTTAGCGTGCTGCCAGTGCCTGTGCGATATCCTCACGCATATCCAGCACGGCCGCGCGGGAAGCATCTGCATAATTCTGCTCACCGAACTGTGCATACTTCTCCTGCTGGTATGCAGCAATGATGCCACGGGAGGAGTTGATGATGGCACCCAGTCCGTCTTCATTGAAGAAGTGTACCAGGTCTGCACCCTTACCGCCCTGTGCGCCGTAACCGGGCACCAGGATAAATGCCTTGGGCATTACCTTACGAAGTACCTTTCCCTGCTCAGGATAGGTTGCACCTACCACAGCACCTACATAGCTGTAAGAATCGCCCATGCAGTCAGCTCCCCAGGCTGCGACCTTTTCTCCTACCAGCTCATACAGCGGTCTGCCATTAATTAACTGATCCTGAAATTCGCCGCTGCTGGGATTGGAAGTCTTCACCAGTACAAAAATGCCCTTTTTCTCTTCCTTACAGATCTTCACAAAAGGGTTCACACCGTCAGATCCCAGATAAGGGTTCACGGTCACGAAATCCTCATCAAAACCGTAATAGCTCCTGCTACCTACCTGTACTTTTCCCAGATGTCCTACTGCATATGCTTCGGAAGTGGATCCGATATCACCACGTTTGATATCGCCGATGACGATCAGACCTTTTTCTTTACAATAATCCACGGTCTTTTTAAATGCCACCATACCGGGAATGCCGAACTGCTCATACATTGCTACCTGAGGCTTCACAGCGGGTACCAGATCATAAATTGCATCCACAATACCCTTGTTATACTGCCAGATTGCTTCTGCGGCACCTTCCAGGGTCTCACCATACTCAGTGAAAGCCGCCTTTTTAATATATTCCGGCACGAATTTCATCATAGGATCCAGTCCTACCACGATCGGTGCGTTGGTTTCTTTGATTCGAGTGATCAGTTTGTTGATCATATTTCCTCCGTTCTGCAATCATTTTCGTTGCATTTTATTTTCTCAATTGTGTAAATTCCCTCTGCGGTGTATCTGTAATGACCGCAGAAAAGGCACCGCCTTCGGGCGATGCCTCCTGACCTGTTTCTATTCTACCCCAACTAATGTCAGTTGGTCAACGTACTTCTTGATATTTGAAGCATTTACATATTTTTTATGGCTGTCGCCGTTTACTACCACCAGTGTCGGTGCCTGCATTACGCCGTAACGTCTTGCCAGCTCCATGTTCTCCTCCCCATCGATGGTCACGTAGGGCACATTTTTCAGATATTCCTTCACCAGCTTGCAGTTCGGGCAGGTCTTGGTCGTGAACAGATACTTGATATCCTGCGGCTGCTCCACCTTCACTTCCACGTCCTCCGCAAAATTGGACAGCGTTACCACACTTCTGGTGGGACGCTTTAAGGAAGAATGGTCAATGTCATACTCCGTTCTGTTGGCATATTCCTGTAACTTACCATCATTCCAGTTCTGCACCGGACGATAGTAACCGGTGATTCGGCTGTACACCTCGGTCTTCGCCCCACAATGAGGACATACCTTCACCTCTCCAGCCAGATAACCGTGTTCCTTACAGATGGAATAGGTCGGCGACAGCGTATAATATGGCAGCTTGTAATTGGAAGCGATCGTCCGCACCAGGGAAGCCGCTGCTTTCCAGTCGGGAAGCTTCTCTCCCAGGAACGCATGGAACACCGTGCCTGAAGTATACAGGGTCTGCAATTCATCCTGAATATCCAGTGCATCGAAAATATCCACAGTATAGTCCACCGGCAGATGGGAAGAGTTCGTATAGTAAGGAGTATCTCCGGGCTTTCCTGCCGTCTTGATACCGGGCCAGCGCTTTCTGTCGTGCTTGGCCAGACGGTATGTGGTACTCTCCGCAGGAGTCGCTTCCAGATTGTAAAGGTCTCCGTACTGCTCCTGATAATCCGACAGGCGCTCTCTCATATGATTCAGTACTTCCTTGGTAAACTCCTGAGTTCTCGGATCGCTCATATCCGCTCTCAGCCAGTTGGCATTTAAGCCCACCTCGTTCATGCCGATCAGACCAATGGTGGAAAAATGATTCTCAAAGGTGCCCAGATACCGCTTAGTATAAGGATACAGTCCCTCATTTAACAGCTTTGTAATGACACCGCGCTTGATCTTCAGGGATCTCGCAGCAATATCCATCATATGATTCAGTCTTGCGTAGAATTCGTCCTTATTGGCAGACAGATATGCGATCCTGGGCATATTGATGGTGACAACACCCACGCTTCCGGTGCTCTCGCCGGAACCGAAGAAGCCTCCGGTCTTCTTACGCAGTTCCCGCAGATCCAGACGCAGTCTGCAGCACATACTGCGGACATCGCTGGGCTGCATGTCGGAATTGATATAATTGGAAAAATACGGTGTACCGTATTTTGCGGTCATCTCGAATAACAGTCTGTTGTTCTCGGTGTCGGACCAGTCAAAATCCTTCGTGATGGAATACGTCGGAATCGGATACTGGAAACCGCGGCCGTTGGAGTCGCCCTCTATCATGGTCTCGATGAATGCCTTGTTGACCATATCCATTTCCTTTTTACAATCCTTGTATTTGAAATCCATCTCCACGCCGCCTACCAGTGCCGGCAGTTCTGCCAGGTCATCGGGCACCGTCCAGTCCAGTGTAATATTGGAAAAAGGAGCCTGGGTACCCCAGCGGCTGGGCGTATTCACACCGTAGATAAATGCTTCGATGCATTTTTTCACTTCAGGATAGCTTAAATGATCTACTTTCACAAAGGGGGCAAGGTAGGTATCAAAGGAGGAAAAAGCCTGTGCTCCCGCCCATTCGTTCTGCATGATCCCCAAAAAGTTCACCATCTGATTACACAGTACGGATAAGTGTCTCGCCGGTGCAGAAGTGATCTTGCCGGTGATGCCGCCCAGTCCTTCCTTGATCAGCTGCTTTAAGGACCATCCCGCGCAGTAACCGGTCAGCATGGACAGATCATGGATATGGATATCCGCATTGCGGTGTGCCTCGGCGATCTCTTCGTCGTAGATTTCGGACAGCCAGTAGTTCGCCGTTACCGCACCGGAATTGCTTAAGATCAGACCACCTACGGAATAAGTCACCGTGGAGTTCTCCTTCACTCGCCAGTCCTCGACTTTGACATAGCTGTTGACCACGTCCTTGTAGTCCAGGATCGTGGATTTCATGGCACGCATCTTCTCGCGCTGCTTGCGATACAGAATATACGCCTTCGCCACTTCCTCGTAGCCGGCCTGTCCCAGTACACGCTCCACACTGTCCTGGATATCTTCTACATGGATCTCATCATTTTCCACCTTTTTCTGGAAATCTGCGGTCACCCGTAACGCAAGAAGATCAATAATGTCATTATTGTAGCTCATCTGCGTCGCAGTAAAAGCCTTCATAATGGCATCATTGATCTTCGTCAGTGTAAAGTCTGCTTTGGAACCGTCTCGTTTGATCACCTGAAACATCTTATGTACCCCCTTAATCTCATGTCCCCATGGCTTGTGCCCATAAAATCTATCACGGTTTATTCTACAACACTTTGTGGAGGAAGTCAATCTCATGACACAAGATATTGTGTATACATCAGTTCACCCGTCGATTTGTGCGGAGACGGCTCTACGCCCTCTTCCACACCTTCCGGTACAGCACATACGCCACCATTGCGGTCACGCTCTCCGTGCAGACAAACGCCCACCATACACCGGTGACACCGATGAGGCGGCTTAAGACAAATGCCGCAGGGATGATCACCGCCACATACCGCATCACAGAGATCACCAGGGAAGCCATACCCTGTCCCAGTGCCTCCAAGGCTCCGGAGCTGGTCACCGACACAGCGGACAGAATAAAGCCCAGACTGATGATATGCAGTGCCATGATACCGATGGTGATGGTCTCCGGATTCTCAGTAAACAGTCCGATCAGCCCTCCGGGGATCAGCCAACACAGTGCCGTACCGGCAGCCATGATCCCGGCCGTCAGTTCCAATGTCAGACGGTAGATCTGCTCCACACGCTTTCTCTCTCCGGCACCATAATTGTAGCCGATCAAGGGGCGGATACCCTGAATGATACCATTTGAGGGCAGATAGATAAAGGTCTGTAGCTTGTAATAAACTCCCAGCACCAGTACATAGGCTCCGGAATAAGCTGCCAGAATACCGTTCAACGCGGAGATCAGCAGAGAAGGCAGTGCCATATTCAGGGTCGCTGGGATGCCGATACCGTAAGTTTTGCTGCAGATATCCCCTTCCGGACGCAGATATTTTTTATGAAGCTTCACCGGCAGAGGATCCGCCACATAATAGATGAGATATACCAGTAACGTGATCACCTGTCCGATGCCGGTGGCAAGCGCCGCTCCGGCGATCTCCATCCGGGGAAAAGGTCCGATGCCGAAGATCAACAGCGGATCCAGTACAATATTCGTTACAAATCCGGCGATCATGCTGACCATGGTAGCCCGCATCCGGCCTACCGCCTGGAATATTTTCTCCAGTGTGATGCCTCCGGTCACAATGGCAGAAAACAGGAACACGACATTGGAATATTCCATGCCCAGTGCCCGCACCGTATCACTCTTCGTAAACATTCCCAAAAATAAGTTCATTCCGCAGAGGAACAGGACCATGAGCAGCACACCGTGCAATACGCCCAGCACCATGCCCTGGGTTGCCGTCTTATCCGCTTTTCCCTGATTTTGTGCTCCCAGATAGAAGGAAATCATGGCATTAACACCCACGCCGAAGCCCACCGCCACAGCAGTCAGCAGGTTTTGTGCCGGATAGACCAGGGAAAGTGCTGTCATGGCATCCTCACTGAGTTTCGCCACGAAATAGCTGTCCACAATGTTATAGAGGGAATTGAATGCCATGGAAAGCATCATGGGAAGTGCCATGGACATCACAAGGGGAAATATTTTCTTTTCTTTCATATAAGTCTGGTTCATTTTCTGCTCCTTATACAACAAACGCCACACAACATTTCTGCTGTGTGGCGAAAATAAGATCAAAATCTTGAAAAATCCACTGCCCTTACGGGTTTTGTAATCGAGATTTACTTTGTTCCAGTGCGTATTATAGGGAAAAAATCTCTGTCTGTCAAGCCAACACGCCTAAAATTTCAGCAAACCCTTCACAGCAGCTTGCTCTTCGCATTGGCACTCTTGCTATCCGTATATTCCAGCATGGACAGTTTTCCATTTGTACAGTCGAAAATCGCAGTAGCACAGTTGCCCATATGCACCCGCCAGAAATCATCGACAGGAATATTCAGAACAGGATTCAGAATACTGCGGTTCACTCCTCCGTGAGCCACCACCAACACAGTCTCATATGTACCTTCTAATGACAGCAATACCTGATCTACGAATTCGCCGCTTCTTTTATACAGTTGTGCAAAACTCTCCGCTCCCGCGGGGGGAATGTAGCTGCCCGGGTTGGTAAAAGGCTGGCTGGCAGCATCCTTGATGGTCCGGATATCCACGCCTTCCCAGGGTCCGAAATTCAGTTCTCTGAGTCTTTCGTCTGTGGTAAGGGTGATCTTCCGGTCGCCTATGATGATCTCTGCCGTGCGCTTCGCCCGGATCAATGGTGAACAAAATGCAATTTCAAACGGAACCTTCTTTAACCGCTCCGCCGCATCGTGGGCCTGCTCCAATCCCTGGGCATTAAGCGCAATATCCGTCTGCCCCTGCAAAAGTCCTGCCTGATTCCAGTCCGTCTCACCGTGTCTTACCAAATAGATCTTCATGTTTTTGTATCCTCATAACTTCCGATAGTATTTCTGTTACAAAATACTACTGTTTTCTCTGCTTTGTCAATCGTATCGTCTTAAGTGTCGAAAAAAGAAAGCCACGCAAAGCATTATACTTTGCATGGTTCTCATCTTACAGCTCATTCTTGTTTTTAATTGGTCTTGCCTTCGTCCATTTCCTCTTCGGTAGTAATGGCAAATGCAATGTTGGTCGCATGGTCTGCAACTCTCTCCAGACCGGATACAATATCAGAGAAGATCATACCGGCTTCGGGAGAACATTCTCCCTTGGTAAGACGCTCTACATGCTTCTTCTGCAGTTCGCGTTCCTTTTCATCTACCTGATCCTCTAAAGTGATGATCTCCTGCATATGGGTCTCATCGCTCTTGGCAAACATTTCTACGGCATAACGGATGATCTTATTGACCATCTCCAGCATGTCTCCCAGTTCCTTCTGGGCTTCCTTGCTGATGGATACTCCTTCTTCCTTACGCTGTCTTGCGGCATCCGCTACATTCTCCGCATGGTCACCGATACGCTCGATATCATTCACCACATGGAACAGAGCACCCAGACTGTTCAGGTCTTCGATGGGCAGTGTCGTCTGGTTGATCTTCACCAGATAATCCGTAATGGCATGATTCAGGAAGTTGATATTTTTCTCTACCTCGTAGACTTCCTCAATGTCTTCTTCATCCAATGTGATCAGGGCATTCATGGCACGGTTTAAGTTCTCCTCCGCCAGAGAAGCCATACGCTCCAGCTCCTTGACAACCTCTACCACTGCGGTAGCGGGGTTGAACACCACTTTGTCGCCGATGTATTTTAACTGATAGCTCTCTCTGTAACCAACCTTCTGATCTTCGCCGGGTACGATCAGGTAGGTCATCTTTACCAGCCAGCCGGTGAACGGGAACAGCATAATTACCTGTGCGATCTTGATCAGCGTATGCGCATTTGCCACGAACCGGCCGTTGTCCGCGGAGATAGACTTGATCAGTTCCACGATCTGATCGCCTGCCACGAACAGAGCAATGTAGATAATAACCGTACCAATGATATTGAACAGCAGATGGATCAGTGCAGCTCTCTTCGCATCCTTTTTACCGGTCATAGAAGCTAACATTGCGGTAGCACAGGCACCGATATTACATCCTAAGATAATGTACAGTGTGATCGGTAACGGCAGCAGATCCTGATTGGCGAGCAACAGTACGATACTGACCGTTACGGATGAGCTCTGAATAATCGCGGTCAGGGCAAATCCCATCAAGGTGGCTAAGAACGGATTCTTCAGAGACATCAGCAGATTTACTACCTGCGGCTCATTTTTCATGTTGGCCATTGCCTGGGACATGGTGCTCAGTCCCACGAACAGAATACCGAAGCCTACAACTACTTCCGCTACTTTACGGACTTTTTCTTTCTTCGTAAACATCATCACGACCACACCGACTAACAGAATTAACGGTGCTATCTTGGACAGATTAAATGATACCAGCTGTGAAGTAATGGTGGTACCGATATTGGCACCGAGGATGACTCCCGCTGCCTGATACAGATTCATCAGACCGGAGTTAACAAAGCTGACGACCATAACCGTACATGCGGAGGAAGACTGGATGATACCGGTGAAAATAATACCTACGATCATCCCCATGAAACGGTTCGTGGTAAAAATCTCCAGAATACGACGAAGTCTGGCTCCTGCTACCTTCTCAATGGAATCACTCATCAGTTCCATTCCGAATAAAAACAGTCCCAGACCTCCAGCCATTGTCAATATTGTTCCAAAGCTCATTTTTAATCCCTCAATCTCTCTTGATTCTCTTACGAAAAACCAAAATAATTATTTTCAAATTTAATCTAACTATAAACAATCCAAAATATATTTTACGAGATAGAATAAAAACTTGCAATGGATATTTTACTTTTCTTTTACGTTTCTTTACATTTTTTTACTCAATTTACGCGTTTCGCCCATCCGCAATATCCCGGTCCAGCTGTTTCTTAAGCTCTTCCAAGGATCCGAATCTGCGTTCCGGACGCCGGAAGCTTTTCAGTGCCACTTCAATCTCCTGACCGTAAATATCCTGGGCGAAATCATATAGATAAGATTCCACTCCCATCACTTTTTCGGAAGAAACCGTCGGCTTGGTCCCTACATTGCTGATGGCTTTGTAGACCTTCCCATTATAACGGACTACCGCATAATAGACACCGTTGGGCGGCAGGAGCTTACCTGCGGGCGGCAGAAGATTTACTGTGGGAAAGCCCAGAGTATGCCCGATATGATTGCCATGTTCCACGCATCCCACGAGAGTATAGGGCATCCCCAGCATCTTTTCCGCTTCTTCCATCCGACCCTCTTCCACCAGCTTGCGGATGTAAGTAGAGCTGACCTCGATGCCATCCACTTCGATCTTCTCTATGGTCCGGACACAAAACCCTAAATGCGGAGCCATTTTCTCTAAAAGTTCTGCATTGCCTGCTCCATTTTTCCCAAAAGACAGATCTTCACCTGCTGCCACAAAACGGGTATTCATCTGCTTCGCCAGAATCTCTGTCACGAAACGCTCCGGTTCTGTGGCTGCAGTCTCTTTTGTCAGCGGGAACTCGATCAGGATGTCGATACCCAGATGTTCGAAGAGACGCCTTTTTTCTTCTCTTGTCGTCAGTTCTTTTCCATCCGACAGTCCGAACAGCACCGCCGGTGTGGGATCAAAAGTGAAAACACAGGCTGCCAGTCCGTTCTTTTTCTTATTCAGGATTTCCTCTAAAAGTCTTCTGTGCCCCAAATGCACACCGTCAAATTTGCCGATAGCTACCGCTGTATCTTTTTCCAGATAAAAGTCTGTTGTTCCTGCAATGATTTCCAAGTCTATTTCCTGCTTTCTGTGTTACTTGGGAAGATTTTCATGGGCTTGTACCATTCTTTTACCCCGTCATACGCATAAATGCCCACAAAGCTGTCATCCTCTCTGTAGACACGCACCCACTCTCCCGCAGGATAAGTAGTCTGCTCCATGGTCTGTCCCGGATAAAAAGCATTCCCGTTATCGATCAATTTCCGCCATTTTTCCTCTACATGTACTGCATTAAAATCCGCAAAAATGCGGTCCGTGGGAAGCAGTGCCTCCTCTAATCTGTCTGTATCCCGGAGTGCCTGCAGCTGTGTAAGTGTCAGGGCATCCGCGAGCCGGAATTCTCCGACCCTGGTGCGGACGAGGCTCTGCATGGTACCACCGCAGCCAAGCTTCCCGCCGATATCGGCACAGAGACTGCGGATGTAAGTTCCCTTGGAGCATTCCACACGGAACTTCACCACCGGAAGTCTTATTTCCAGGATCTCGATCGACGGCAGATCCACATGTCTTGCCTGCCGTTCCACTTCTTTACCTGCCCTGGCAAGCTCATAGAGTTTTTTTCCGTTGACCTTCAGTGCGGAATACATAGGCGGAATCTGGTCATAACCGCCGACAAAGCTTTCGATCACTTCACGTACCTGTGCCTCATCCACCGCTACTTCCCGTTCTTCCAAAACGGTTCCCGTGGTATCCTGGGTATCTGTGATCTGACCCAGTAAAAGTTCTGCCACATATTCCTTGGTCCTGTCCGTCAGCATTTCGCATGCTCTGGTAGCACTCCCCAGACATACAGGGAGCACACCGGTAGCCTGTGGATCCAGTGTACCTGTGTGCCCTATCTTTTTCTGCCGGCAGATCCCGCGAAGCTTGGCTACCACATCATGAGAGGTAAAACCTGCTTCCTTATATACATTGATGATGCCGTCCATTAATCCTGTTCTCCCCGCAATTGCTTATCGATGTGCAGTGACAAATTATTGATACAGTCATGAAAAGTCCCCTCCATGGTGCAGCCTGCGGCACGTACGTGTCCGCCGCCTCCAAAGAAGGATGCCACCTTCGCCACATCAACATTCTCATTGGAACGCATGCTGACCTTGTACTCCAGTACACCGGTCTCATACATGAAGATCGCACAGTCGATTCCCTTAATATTGCGCAGCTGGTTCACTATGCCGTCCAGATCTCCCGGTACTGCATTGTAGAAATCCATGGTCTTACGGTCCACCATGCTCACGATGCAGCGGCCGTCCATGAAGCGTATGCTCTCCATCAGGGCTCTGCCCATGATCTGCGACTGCAGATACGTCTTCTGATAAAAGCTTTCCTCAATGATTTTAGAAAAATCAAATCCAAAAGAGATCAGAAATGCTGCTGCCTGCAATGTCTCCGGTGTCGTATTGGAATACTGGAATACGCCGGTATCGTGAATGATGCCGGTGTACAATGCTTCCGCAATATCTCTGTCAATGAGTTCGGCATCCATGATGTGATACAGCACCTCACAGGCACTGCCCACCTCGGGCCGGACGAGATTTACATCACCGCAGCCGGAATTGCTGATATGATGATCGATGTTGATCTTCTTTTTCGCATTCTGGAAATATTTCTCCGCGTCTCCCAGTCTGTCTGGGCTGCAGTCAAGCGCAAAATATACATCAAAAGGATCCTGCTCCGGACATTCGGTCTGGATCTCATCGTATCCCTTCAGATAGGAAAACTCTTCGGAAGGCTTCTGTAAATATACGGTAACTTCTGCTTCGGGAAGGAGTTTACGCAGGTACATCTGTAAGGACAGACAGACACCCACGCAGTCTCCGTCGGGACGAATATGTCCGCTGATGCCGATCTTTTTTGCGCCACGACATTCTTCACGCAAATCCATTATTCGTCACCTTCCTCTGTCTCTTCCGTATCTTCCACAACTTCATGATCCGGCTTCTGTGCCTCATCCGCTGCAATGACTTCATCGATCTTGTGGGACATGTTGACACCATACTCGATGGACTGGTCCATCACAAAAGTGATATCCGGAGTGTTGCGCAGATTGATGGTACGCGCCAGTTCTCTGCGGATAAAGCCCTCGGCGCTCTTTAAGCCCTGCAGGGTAGACTTTCTGACTTCCTCGTCTCCCAACACACTGATCCATGCCTTACAGCTTTTTAAATCCGGTGCCACTTCCACAGCGACCACACTGGTCCAGGGACTGATCCGGGGGTCCTTAAGACCGCCCCGGATGATCTCTGCCAGAACACGCTGTACTTCCCCGTTCACACGGGTATTTTTCACACTATTTTTTCTCATTCTTATTCCTTCTTAAAATAACTCCCTACCGTGGTACCTCCACCATGATGTAGGCTTCTACGATATCCAGCTCCTGCATCTTGTCAAAGCCTTCGAATACGAGACCACACTCATATCCTGCCTTAACTTCCTTCACATCATCCTTGAATCTCTTCAGGGAAGCCAGGTTGCCCTCGAAGATCTGCTCGCCCTCACGGGTGATACGAACTTTACAGCCTCTCTGGAAGACACCGTCTAAGACATAGGAACCGGCAATGTTACCGATAGCGGATGCCTTGAAGATCTGACGAACCTCTGCATGACCGATCACCTTCTCCTCATAGACAGGATCCAGCATACCCTTCATGGCAGCTTCGATATCTTCGATGGCCTGGTAGATAACCTTGTACAGACGTACATCCACGCCCTCTCTCTCTGCGGTTGCCTTGGCAGTCGCATCGGGACGGACGTTAAATCCAATGATGATCGCATTGGACGCACTTGCCAGAGATACGTCGGACTCATTGATGGCACCTACACCGCCGTGGATACATTTTACTACTACTTCTTCATTGGACAGCTTCATCAGGGACTGCTTTACTGCCTCTACGCTACCCTGTACATCAGCCTTGACGATCAGGTTCAGTTCCTTCAGATTACCCTCCTGGATCTGGCTGAACAGATCATCCAGGGACATTCTGCCCTTGGTCTCTTCCAGCATCTTTTCCTTATTCTGTGCCAGGTAGGTCTCTGCATAAGATTTTGCTGTCTTATCATTATCATGTGCCAGGAATACTTCACCGGCACTGGGAACATCAGACAGACCCAGGATCTCTACGGGAGTAGAAGGTCCTGCTTCCTTGACTCTGCGTCCCTTGTCATCGATCATGGCTCTTACCTTACCATGAGCCACACCTGCAGAGATAAAGTCTCCCACATGCAGGGTACCCTTCTGTACCAGTACGGTAGCCACAGGACCGCGTCCCTTATCCAGCTCTGCCTCGATGACCAGACCTCTTGCCTTTCTCTTGGGGTTCGCCTTCAGCTCCATGATGTCTGCGGTCAGCAGGATCATGTCAAGCAGCTGGTCAATACCCTCGCCGCTTTTTGCGGATACAGGTGCAAATACGGTGCTTCCGCCCCAATCCTCGGGGATCAGCTCATACTCTGCCAGCTCCTGCTTTACACGGTCAATGTTTGCAGAGGGCTTATCGATCTTGTTCACTGCTACGATGATCTCCACACCCGCTGCCTTTGCATGGTTGATCGCCTCTACGGTCTGGGGCATTACGCCGTCGTCCGCTGCTACTACCAGGATAGCGATATCGGTCGCATTGGCACCACGCATACGCATGGCGGTAAATGCTTCGTGTCCGGGAGTATCTAAGAAGGTGATCTTACGGCCTCCCACATTTACAGTATAAGCACCGATGTGCTGGGTGATACCACCTGCCTCACGATCGGTTACGTTGGTCTTACGGATAGCGTCTAACAGGGAAGTCTTACCATGGTCAACGTGACCCATAACACAGATTACGGGAGGTCTCTCCACCAGATCTGCCTCATCTTCTTCGTCTTCCTTCAACAGTTCTTCGATGACATCTACCTTGACCTCTTTTTCACAGAGAATGTCATATTCCATGGCAATGTTCTCTGCATCTTCATAGGAGATCTCCTGGTTCACGGTTACAATCTTACCTTCCAGGAACAGCTTCTTGATGATGGCTGCTGGCTGTAACTTCATCTTCTCAGCCAGTTCTTTGATGGTAATGGATTCCGGCAGCACGATCACCTTGATCTGCTCTTCCTGTACCTCTTCCTTTTTCTTTTCCGGTTTGATGAAACGTCCGGGCTTGTTCTTCAGTGCGTCCTCGTCCTCGTAGATATGGTCCTTCTTGGAACGCTTGTTGTCCTTCTCCTGGCTGAAACGTCTCTTTTCATCTTCGCGCTTCTTCTCAATATCTTTACCTGCAGGTTCCGGAGTGAAGCCCTTATTCTGTCTGTTATCTCCGAATCGATTACCCGATCCGCCATTGCCTCTTTGGTCGCGGCCGTTATTGCCGTAACCGCGCTCACCGTTGCCGTTATTCCTGCGATCACCCTGGCCGCCTTCCATACCCGGACGACCCTGTCTGTTAAATCCGCCTCCCTGAGGTCTGCCATTACCCATACCTCCTCTGTTTGCGTTCTGTCCGCCCTGGCGGTTGCCCTGACCATAGCCACCCTGACGATTATCACGATTGCCATCTCTGTTATCACGATTATAACCGCCCTGACCACGATCGTTCTGACCACGATTATCACGGTTCTGTCCGTAATTATTCTGACCGTAACCACCCTGACGGTTGTCGCGGTTATTGTTCTGCGGTCTCTCCGCAGGTCTCTCCGCAGGTCTTGCCTGTGCAGCTGCGGTATTGGTATTCTGCGCTGCCTGTTCTTTTACGGGAGCCTGCGTGGCTGCGGTATTATTTACAGGCTTTTTCGCAGGCTGCTGTCCTTTATTGCCGGGTACCATTGCCACACTGGGTGTGGGAGAAGGCGGGGTCAGCGGCTTGATGGGACGTACGGGAGTCTGTGTCTGCACACGGTTATTGTAAGAATTGTTCTGATAGCCGTTGTTCTGATATCTGTTATTCTGTCCCTGGTTCGGACGCTGTCCGCCGGCATTTCTCTGTCCCTGTCCGTTCTGTCCGCCCTGACGCTGTCCGGGCATCTTGGAATTCTGCGGGTTACTTACGAAAATAATCTTTTTCTTCTTTTTCGTTTCCTCGGGAGATTTTGTTTCCTCCTGTGCCTTTTCCTCAACAGGCTTTGTATTTTCAGCCTTTGCCGGAGCTTCTTTTTCCACAGCGGGTGCTGCTGCAGCCTTCTTCTGTCCTAAGCTGTTACGTACCAGCGCTGCTGCATCCTCTTCCAACGAGCTCTGTGCTGCCTTTGCCTCAATTCCTTTTTCCTGTAAAAAATTCAATATATCCTTACTCTGTAGTTCTAATTCTTTTGCGAGTTCATGTACTTTGATTTTCGCCATGCTTTCCTCCATTCTGCCTAACCGGGCAAATTCGCTTCCAATTGCTTGATGAGTGCATCTGCCAGTCCCGCATCACACACACCTACCGAAGATCTTAAGTTCCGGCCGATCGCCCAGCCGAGCTCTTCTTTTGTGCCATATTCGTATACCGGGACTTCATAATAGGAACATTTGTCGTGAAACAACTTTTTCGTATTGGCGGATGCATCTTCTGCAACGATCACCAACATGGCAGAACCTTTTTTCACAGCGTCCTCCGTCTGGAATTCACCGCTTACCAGGTTACGCCCCCTCATCGCAAGTCCCAAAAGGGAATAAATCTTATTCTGTTTCAAGCTGATCAAACTCCTTTTCCAGCATATCATAACTTTCCGGAGAAATACTCATCTTGAAAGAACGCTCTAAGCCTTTATTCTTCCGGGCCTTCTGCAGACATTCCTTCTGTCTGCATATATATGCACCGCGTCCGTTCTTTTTGCCCGTTGTATCTAAACAGATCTCTCCTTCCGGAGTCTTCAGAACACGCAGCATTTCTTTTTTGCCTTTCATTTCTCCGCAGCCTACGCACTGCCTCAGTGGAATCTTTTTTGCCATTGATTATTCCTGCTCTCCATCAAAATCGTCTTCGTTTTCATCCTCGTAATCATCCACATAATCCTCATAACGGAAGCCGGGAGCATCCTTGGCCTGTGTCTCGGATTTGATGTCGATCTTGTAACCGGTCAGCCTTGCTGCCAGTCTTGCGTTCTGACCTTCCTTACCGATCGCCAGAGACAGCTGATAATCGGGAACGACTACCTTTGCGGTCTTCTCATCGGGATCCGCAAATACTGCTACGATCTTGGCAGGAGAAAGTGCATTCTGGATCAGGTTACCGGGGTTCTCATCCCAGTTCACGATATCGATCTTCTCACCGCGCAGCTCTTCTACGATAGCATTGACACGGGCACCGTTCATACCTACGCAGGCACCGACCGCATCCACGTTCGGATTGTTGCTCCATACAGCGATCTTGGTACGGCTGCCAGCCTCTCTGGCAATGCTCTTGATCTCTACGGTACCATCCTTGATCTCGGTAACTTCAGACTCAAACAGTCTCTTTACCAGTTCCGGATGGGTACGGCTGACATTGATACGAGGTCCCTTCGGGGTATTCTTCACTTCTACGATGTAGACCTTGATACGCTCGGTGGGTTTGAAGACTTCACCCTTCACCTGCTCATTCTCGGTCAGCATGGCATCTGCCTTACCCAGGTTGATGCTGATGTTTTTGCCGACATAACGCTGTACCACGCCGGTGACAACATCCTTTTCCTTCTCATAATACTGATTGTAGATCACGCTTCTCTCTTCTTCACGGATCTTCTGTAAGATCACGTTCTTGGCATTCTGGGTAGCGATACGTCCGAATTCCTTGGACTTGATCTCTACATGGATCATGTCGCCGACCTGTGCCTTTTTGGAGATCTCCTGTGCATCCTCCAGAGCAATCTGTAAGCAGTCATCCTCTACATCGTCCTTCGTGGGTACGACTTCCTTCTCAGCATATACCAGAAAATCGCAGGTCTCTCTATTGATCTCCACATGGACATTGTCAGCCTTTCCAAAATGGTTCTTGCAGGCTGTCATCAGGGAATTCTCGATGGCTTCAAACAAGGTCTCCTTGCTGATCTCCTTCTCCTTCTCCAGAATGTCCAGTGCCTCCATTAATTCCTTATTCATCATTTCCTCCATTCCGGCTTTCGCCTTTTCTTAGTGTATGGTTTCTTCTTATTATCAAAAATCCAGTGCCAGGCGGATCAGTGCGATGTCTGCTCTGGCAAAAGTTCTCGGGGTTCCCTCTTCTGTGATCGTAACCGTATCTGCATCAAAGCTTTCCAGAATGCCGGAAAATTCCTTGCATTTGTCGATGGGTTTAAACAGTTTGATCTCCACCTCTTCGCCGATGCTCTTCTGTAAATGCTTATCCTTTTTCAGAGTTCTGCCCAGTCCCGGGCTGCTGACCTCCAGAATGTATGCATCCGGAATGAAATCCGCCTTGTCGAGAGCTTCGGATAATGCTCTGCTGACATTTTCACAATCCAGAATATTCACACCCTCCGGCTTGTCGATGTAGGCTCTCAGATAGTAGTCACTGCCTTCCTTCACATACTCCACATCGTAGATCTCCACCTGGTTTACTTCTGCGATGGGCGCAAGCAGTTCTTCGGTTCTGCTTTCGTAGTCCTCTCGTTTGGACATGTATGCCCTCCTTTACTGATATGAACTGTCGTCACAACAACAAGAAAGAGTGGCACGCGTCCACTCTTACTCTAGTAATCATCTTTAAACTATACACAGTATAGACCCTGTGTAAAAAAAAGTCAAGTCTTAATAATCGGTTTTATTCCTTACACTGTTTCTCATTTTTCTTGTTTTTTGCCATTTTTCCCGACAACAAACCCAAAGACATTCCGCACTCCGGGGCCTGCGAAAAAGATCTGCCAGCACAGCGCCATGGGGAAGTTCTGGACGGTCTTCTGCATCCACAGGGCGATGATCTGGCTGCCGGGATGCATGAAGAGACAGGTGGCGATAAAGCTCATCACCGGGCACATCAGACATACGATCATGGATGAGATCGCCAGCGTGATAAAAATGGGCTTATCCCCCGGGGATACCATGCGGAATGCCAGCTTCCGGGACAGCTTTTCTACGACAAAGTATTCCAGAATACAGGCGACGGGCCACATAATGGGAATCTCGTAGAACGCTAACAGGAAGATCTCGTTGGTCATTCCTCCCTTGTCCAGTGCGATGTTGTAACAGACCATGGCGTACACCATAACGAACGCCATGATCAGGGTGAAAATAATGTTCTGTAATTTTGTTTTCGGCATAATTGGATGCCCTCCTTTTCTAAAAATGAGCGCAAAAAGACACATGTGTGTTGTTCGTTAATCAGTGAGCAGTGCGCACATGTGTCGTTTCCAATTCTTACCTAAAGTCTTTATGCTGTTTTACTATTTTTGCAACGGTGAGATTTTATCACATAGATTCCGGAAAAGTCAATATGAAATAATGCATTTTTTCTTCCACGGCTTCTTCCGGCGGTCTCCGGGATCTTACGCCGTTTTCTTTGCCGTTCTATCTTAGATACAGATGGGAGGAAAAATTTTTTTATATGTCTCTGAATAGACGCAAACGGGACTGTCCTTTCGAACAGTCCCTGAAGAGAAAAAGAGAAACCAAAATAGTTTTGGATAAAAGCTGATTAATTCTGAACGTTGAATGCGCCCATGCCGGGATATACGGCTGCTGCACCCAGCTCTTCCTCAATACGGAGTAACTGGTTGTATTTTGCCACACGCTCGGTTCTACTGGGAGCACCGGTCTTGATCTGACAGGTGTTCAGTGCCACTGCCAGGTCAGCAATGGTGGTGTCCTCGGTCTCACCGGAACGATGGGAGGAGATAGCGGTATAACCTGCCTTGTGTGCCATCTTGATGGCTTCCAGAGTCTCGGATACGGATCCGATCTGGTTCAGTTTGATGAGGATGGAGTTACCACAGCCCAGGGAGATTCCCTTTGCCAGTCTCTCGGTATTGGTTACGAAGAGGTCATCACCGACCAACTGTACCTTATCACCCAGTTCTGCGGTCAGCTTTTTCCAGCCTTCCCAGTCTTCCTCATCCAGTGCATCTTCTATCGAAATGATGGGGTATTTCTCCACCAGTTTCTTCCAGTGTGCGATCAGTTCTTCAGAGGTAAATACGGTGCCTGCCTTAGGCAGCTTGTATTCGCCGACCTTGCCGGTCTTCCATTCGCTGGAAGCGGCATCCATAGCGATCTTGAAGTCCTTGCCGGGCTCGTAGCCTGCTTTCTTCACAGCCTCTAAGATTGTCTCGATAGCTTCTTCGTCAGACTTTAGTGCCGGTGCAAAACCACCCTCGTCACCTACGGAAGTAGCCAGTCCTCTGTCCTTTAAAATAGAAGCCAGTGCGTGGAATACTTCAGCGCACCATCTTAAGCATTCCTTGAAGGAAGGAGCGCCTACGGGCATGATCATGAATTCCTGTACATCCAGGCCGGAGGACAGTGCATGGCAGCCACCGTTGATGATGTTCATCATGGGAACCGGAAGTCTGTTACCGGAGATACCACCCAGGAAACGATACAGGGGAATATCCAGGGAAATCGCTGCGGCTCTTGCACTGGCAATGGATACTGCCAGGATCGCATTGGCTCCCAGCCTGGACTTATCCTTGGTTCCATCTACGTCGATCATTGCCTTATCAATCGCATAAATATCAGAAGCATCCATTCCCTGCAATGTCTCGTTGATCACGGTGTTAATGTTCTCCACCGCCTTCTGCACACCCTTGCCCAGATATCTGCTCTTGTCTCCGTCTCTTAACTCCAGTGCTTCGAATTCACCGGTGGATGCTCCGCTGGGAGCCATACCACGACCGATCGTTCCATCTAACAGAGTCACCTCTGCTTCTACGGTAGGATTCCCTCTGGAATCCAGGATTTCTCTTCCGATTACTTTTTCAATCTCTAAATAGTTCATTTCGTTCTTCTCCTTTACAAAGGGCTGAAAAACTCCTCCCGGGAGATCCCCTCCCGGCAGTCCACGGATTCAGCAGCTCCGTTTCCTCTGAGGAGTTTCACATGATTCACTTATTAGTTAGTTAAACCTAACTCTTGAATTATTATATCGGGTATTCTTCGAAATAGCAATAGTTATAAATGAGAGGATTTCTCAAAGAGTTCCCAAAAGGGTTTTCCATGTATATTCCTTTGTTTTTAGGTAAGATTAATTTTAGACTTTCTTTTATACATTTTTCATCTATTTCTAAAATGTCATTCCTTTAAAACTAAAATATAGTAAAATAGACTTCATCAAATCTTAAAAGAAAACATTTAAATAGTGCTGCATCTGCGGCAGAATGAGAGGCAATATGAGGAGTTTCGGTGAGATCCTTACATCCCTGCGGGAAGAACGGGGCATCTATCAGAAGGAACTGGCTGCCATTTTAAAAGTATCCGTTGGCACCGTCTCTAATTATGAGAACAATATTCACTTCCCGGATCAGGAAGCATTACTGCAGCTGGCTGATTATTTCGGAGTGACCGTTGATTATCTGTTGGGGCGTACTTCCTATCGTTATAGTCTGGATACCTTAAATGAAGAATATGCTCCCGGCATGACCGTGGCTGAGCTGGTGGACACCATACAGCATTTCAGTCCCCAGAACATGGCATCCTTTCTGGATTATATCGAACTTCTGCAATTACGACAAAAGGCAGAGGATTGCTCCTCTACCTCGTAGATAAAAACTGCTGCTCCCGGATGGCCGTCTGGTCGTCCGGGTAATTTTGTAAGTAGGCCTTTAACAGTACTGCTGCTTTCTGATAATCCTGCAGATATTCGTATGCTACGATCTCGTTGAAGGATAAGGTCTGCATCAGGCTGTTCCCTTCGATCTGTTTTCCTGCCTGAAATGCTTCCAACGCCTTCTGGTAGTCCTTTTTCTCCAGCTCGCATAATCCCAGTTGATTATAGATCTCCGCATCCGGTCCCTGCTTGGACAGATAATTGCTGTACACACTGGAGGCATAATTATAATCTCCGGTGGCAGCATAAGCTTTCCCCAGGTACAGATAGCTGTCCACTCCACCCTTACCCTTGGCTTCTTCCAGTGCCAGGTAGGCTTTCTGATAATCTCCCAGGTAATAATAAATACGACCGCTGTCATAGGCATCCAGCTTTTTGTCGGTATTCAGTACATTTTGCAGATACTCCTGCCCGACTTCCCGGTATCCGTAGTCTGCCAGAGCTTCGTAGATCTCGATCAGCCGGTCATAATTTTTCGGATCCATAGAGATTGCCTTGTCGAAATCTGCCTTGGCACTCTCGTAATCTCCCAGTTCCAGTTCCGCCGATCCCCGCAGGAAATAGGCGTCCTTCTCCTCCGGCTTCAGTCCCAGAATGGCATCATATACCTTTTTTGCCTCCGCAGGCTGTCCGTTCTTCCGGTAGGCGGCTGCGAGATAATAGTTCATATCGTAATCTACATTCTGCACCCAGCCGTCGCTAAGCTCCAACGCCTCTGTAAAATACTGCACTGCCTGATCATATTCTGTCAGCCCCATGCTGGCAATCCCCCGGCCTCTTGCAATAAGACGGCTGTTCTCTTTCTGTGCTTCCGCTTCGTCGAAGGCTGTCAATGCACCCTGATAATCCAGCGTTTCCACCAGCTGCATCCCTTCGGTGATTTTCGTAGTATCATTTCCGCAGCCTGTCAGCATGCTTATCATCAGACAACAGACTCCTGCCATCACTATTTTCTTATGTGTTTTACCCATGCTTTCCTCCACGGTCTGTTTCGATCCTTACTGCTCTATTACTTTACTGCTCGTCCAGTTTGGATGTGCAATGAGGACATCTCGTAGCATCAATGGCGATCTCACTCTTACAGAATGGGCATTTCTTCGTGGTAGGTGCTGCCGGAGTCTCCTCTTTGTGGTGCAGGGTGTCTCCCAGCTTGTTGATGAATTTTACCAGGCAGAAGATCACAAATGCTGTGATCAGGAAATTGATGACCGCTGTGATAAAATTACCGTACATCAACACCGGTGCGGTGTCACCGCTTCCCAGCTTCACATATAAATTAGAAAAATCCGTGCCTCCGAAGATTGCCAGAACCGGAGTAAGGATGTCCTGATTCAGAGAAGTAACAATAGCGGTAAATGCGCCGCCGACGATCACGCCGACTGCCATATCCATTACATTTCCCCTCAGAATAAACTTTTTAAATTCCTGCATGAATCCGCTTTTCCTGCTCATTTTTCTCTTCCTTCCTCTTATGGTATGATGGTCGAACCGCGCTGTTCGCAAAATCATGCAAGCATGATTGTATCTCTCGTATATGTCCATGGTCGAACTGTTTTGTTCCATAATAGCATACACCCCTTGAAACCTCAATAGGAAATGGGGTATACTCTTTTCAGGAAAATACAGTAAGAAATAGAAGGAATACTATTTATGCAGCGGATCAATGAAGACATCAAAACCGGCAATTTCAAACAGATCTACCTGCTTTACGGAGAGGAACGTTATCTGAAGAATCAGTACACGACCCGTCTGCGTAAGGCATTGTGTCAGGACGGTGACGAGATGAACACCCATTTCTATCAGGGGAAGGATTTCTCCTTGGGACAGGTCATCGATCTGGCAGAGACACTGCCTTTTCTGGCAGAACGCCGTGTCATGTTTTTCAAAGATACCGGGCTCTTCAAAGCCGGTGGGGAAAAGCTGGCGGAATACCTGGCAAGTCCGAATGACACCACCTTTTTCATTTTCACGGAAAGTGAAGTGGATAAGCGCAGCAAGCTCTACAAAGCTGTGCAGTCCAAGGGATATGTGGCAGAGTTCACAGTACAGGATGAAAATACACTGAAGCGCTGGATTGCCGGTATTCTGGGCAAAGAAGGGAAAAAGATCTCCGAGAACACCGCGCAGCTCCTGCTCTCTAAGACCGGCACCGATATGGAAAATATCCAGATGGAGCTGGAGAAGCTGATCTGCTATTGTCTGGACCGGGATGTGGTCACCGCAGAGGATGTGGAAGCTGTCTGCACCACTCGTATCACCAACCATATCTTCGATATGGTCAATGCCATTGCAGAAAAGCAGCCGCAGAAAGCCTTACAGCTCTATTATGATCTGCTGGCCTTAAAGGAGCCTCCCATGCGGGTGTTGTTCCTGATCGCCAGACAGTGTAACCTCCTGCTTCAGACCAAGGAGTTAAAAAACAGAGGTCACGACAATAAGACCATTGCCTCCAAGATCGGCGTGCCGCCCTTTGCTGCCGGAAAATATGTGGCACAGGCATCCCATTTCAAGACTTCCGTGCTGAAAAATGCGGTAAAGCAGTGCGTGGAGACCGAGGAAGCCGTGAAATCCGGGCGGATGAATGATATGATGAGTGTGGAGATACTGATTTTGTCGGTATTGCCCTCGTAAGCTTGCAAAATGCATTAAATGAGTTCTGCTCACGATATAGAAAAGTCCATGGACAGTTTTCCTGCTCATGGACCTTTTATTTGCATTACTTTTATTACTGTGTTACATATTCAGATTCAAAGTAATGGTCTTCTGTAACGATACCTGGGATGCCTTGAACTTTTTGGGGTACACATCCTTGTATCTGTAAATACTCAGGATGATTCCCACCAAGGCATAACACAGTAAAATATTATTTCTGCCAACAGATAAGAACGGCAGGAATGTTGTCGTCAGCGGGATCCAGCCAAAAATTCCGGCAAAGTTCAGAAAAACATTTAATAAAATGATCATTCCGCAGCCAAATCCCATCACCATGCCCAGTTCATTTTTCTGTCTGACCGACGCTCCGAACAGAAACACTACCAGTGATGCCAGGAGCACGGCTACAAAGATTCCGGCCAGCAATCCGTAACTGTTCAGAATATAAGAAAAAATGTAATCCTGATTAAATTCCGGTAAGCCTCCCACCACATCTTTTCCGCTATTCCCCCAGAGTAAAATGTTTTCATTAAATTTCCGAAGCATAGACGTCATGTAATTGGCATCTCCGGAAGCGGTGAAATAGGAACGGATCCTAGCTTCCTGATACGTTTCCAGCATATGAAATGCGTACTTTACAGTCAATAAGATAGCAGGTACTGCTGCGAAAAACAGCCACACGCCGATAATCGTCTTTTTCACAGGCAGTTGAAACCACCCCTTCCAGACAGCCACCGTAAGTTCTATCAGCATACTGACCATCATGATGACAGCCACACCGAGGCTGGGGATTCGGGATGTAATAAATACAGGAAGAATCAGCCACAGGATCGCCCTGCACAGTGCGAATACACCGCCGTCCCTGTATTTATATAGGATAGCGCCGTAAATCGGCACATAGAACATCATCAGGGAAGTAACCGCCACCCGGAGCCTTCCAAATCCGATCCAGTTGCCGATTCCGTCGACATCCAGACCACCGAAGCCTGCCACCCGCAGCCCTCCCAGAATCAGAATAGCTCCTCCGATGAACCTGGAGTACTTTGCAATTACGGTATAATCCAGGAAGTAGATCATACACATGAGGAAGAATCCAATAGCAACGGCTGAGCCAAACCCCTCCGCAGCATACCGGTATCTTTCCTGCATCCCTATTTCCAGCTCCTGATAACCGGGTTGTCTGAGAATAGATTGCTGTAACAGGAGGCCCAGCAGGCTTAAAATTCCTACGATCACAAGTAACTTCCATGCAATCTTAGGCTTGTGGATCCTGTCCAGCGAGATCCCCACTTCTACCGGATCTCCCATGTCCGTAACCGCATTTTTCTCTGCTTCCTCATAGCTCATTCCCTCGGAAAGATTGTCTGCGATCTGACTTTCTATATGGTCTTTTATCTCCTCAGCAATATAGGGTCTGGCTTTTTTGCAGCGAATCTGTGACAGCAGTTTTTCCAAATATGTCTCCATCCTTATACCCCCATTGCCAGAACGCTGGTCACTGCAGACTGATATTCCATCCACTCCGCTTTTTTTGTTTCCAGTAATTTTCTGCCTTCCTTCGTAATACTGTAATACTTTCTCGTCTTACCGGCATATTCCTGCTCATATACCGTAAGCAGGCCCTTCGCTTCCAGCCCATGCAACAACGGATACAGCGTACCTGCTTTTAACTCGAACACGTTACAGGATTTCTTCCGCAGTGTATCGATCATCTCGTATCCGTACATATCCTTCTCCGCCAGTAATCTGAGCAGAAGCATCGTCATACTTCCCGACATCAGTGATTTGTCCACAGCCATTTTTTGTCCTCCTTATATAGATAGCCGATATATATTGTTATCTATAATATATATCGGCTATCTATATATGTCAATATTTATTTTTCAAAGCAATCACTAATCCATCTCAACTTCATCTACGATTTTGTATTTGTTATCCGTATCTTCTTTTCTTATAATAAACAGCACATCCGTAGTCATCTCGTTCTGTCTAACAGCGTTCCCCGAATCATCAAATCATTATTTTCTGTATTTTCTACATTTTCAATGCTTTCCGATACCGTTGCATTCTCCGGCTCCCATTCACGGATCTGGCAGCTTGCAACCATCTGTGAGATAATTTTTTTATATTTTTTATAATCCTTTTGTGACATAGAGATGGTAATGTTATAGAATCCCTGACCGGTGAAATCCCCCTTAAAAACATAGGATTCGCTTACCCCTTCACCGCTTATTTCGATTCCATGAAGGGCCGTGAGTTCCTCATTCACTTCCACGGTCTCCAGATCATTTTCATCCCCTGCATAATAGGGAGAAAAGCTGTTGCAAAAATAGATGCTGCTCTCCTGGCTGTCATCCGGAAAAAGCCGGATTCCCTCGTCCGGGCTGGCTTCCTCTGTCTCGGTCGCAGGCCACCCTTCCTGAAGCTTTGCTGTCCATTCTACCGGTCTGTCTATGCTTAAGGTAAACCCTGCTGCCTCATTTGTGTATTCGCAGCGGATCATCTCCTGCTTTCCACAACCGGTCATTGCCCATAATGCTGCTAAAATCATCAGACCCACAATCCATTTTTTACCCATAAGCACCTCCGCCATTCTACTCTGCTGTTGTTATCTTTACACCCTGTGTAATATCTTCCGCCCAGGATTTTTCCTCCCTGCAATAGCGGAACTCCTTCGTATTCAGGTCAATTGCTCCTAATTTTTCCTGTCCCGCAATATATAAGTCATCCCCAATGCGGTAACCCTCGCAGAACGCATCTATAAGTCCCGAGGTAGGATGCCCCTCGGTCCCCATAAGTAACCTCCTAATATTCCGGTCAGAATAAATACCATAAAATAGAGTCCCGGAACACCTGCGACAAAAGCATAAAACGCTATCTGGAAGCTCCAGATGGGGATTAACAGATTGAGCGCTGCCACACAGGCAACGCCAAAAGCAACATATTCCGCACCTTTTGCTTTGTCCCGTCTGGTTCCTGTCGCTATCAGGAATCCCCATGCCGTATAGAGCAGCATACGTACCACCGTCCGGACTCCGCTCATTCCATCAAAAGAAGTTTTGTAATCCTCCTTTAGTGCCACCAGGACAATCAGGATCACAACAGACAAAATAATTTTGTAGTAATTTGAAAAAATTTTCTTCATAGCTGCTCCTTTCATTCTACATTCAGGAATGTATATCCCCAGTCCGGATCATCGATATATCTTGTGCCTATCTGCTGATATGCAGGTTCTCTTTCTGCATGATGTTTTTGCTCCTTAATTGTACTTGATAATGATATCATTATACAATTGAGCAATCGGAAAAGCAATTGAGCGGATGGAAACCTTCCTCTTCATTAACCATAACGAAAGATTTTGCACTATTTGTTACAAATCCGTTGAAGATTTATACTGATTTGCATTTTCAGAATAGCATATTTCAAAAAACGAGACATCCCTTCCGAACCGAAAAGCAAAAACTAAGGCAAAAATGGGTGAAAACGACATTCTATTTTGGGTTTTCTTATTATATAATGATGCCAGGGTCAAAAGGTCTAAGCCCACATGAGCTTGCTCATATGTGGGTGAAAGACCTTAGGACCCGCCCCGATATGAGCATAAAAGTGGGATGATAATCCCACGATATGCGAATATAGGGTAGGATTGTGGGAGTGCGTAGCACGAAACAATCCGTAGGCATCAATGAATGGAGAGTATAACATGCGTATTCTTATTTGCGATGACGATTTACTGATCGTAGAAAAACTGCAAAAATATCTGAAAAGCTATTTCAGTCATCTGCACCTGAGCTGTCCGGAGATCGTCTGCTTTTCAGACGGGGAGTCCCTGCTTGCGGATCCGGGAGACAAGGATATCCTTTTTCTCGATATCGAGATGCCGGGGTTTGACGGAATCTATGTAGGAAACGAACTGAAAAAGAAAGATAAAGATATTATCATTTTTATTATTACTTCTTATTCCGAATATCTGGATGAAGCCATGCGGTTCCATGTATTCCGTTATCTGTCCAAGCCCATAGACAGGCAGCGTCTGTTCCGGAATCTGAAGGACGCTCTGGATCTGTATCATTCCAGACTGGTGAAGGTGCCTATTGAGACCAGGCAGGGCGTACACGTTCTTCCGGTCTCTTCTATCATTATGGTGGAGGCACAGGGGAAAAAAGTGATCGTCCACACCACGACGCAGGACTTTGAAGCCATCCATACCATGCCATACTGGCTGGAGCTGCTGCCTTCCAACCGCTTTTTTCAGACGCACCGGAGTTTTATTGTCAACTATGAGCACATTACCGACTTCGACCGTATGCTGGTGCATCTGGCGAACGGTCAGTTTGACGCTTATCTGACGAAACGGAAATACAGCGCCTTTAAGGAAGCCTATCTTCTCTATTTGGAAAGTACGAGGTAACTTATGGAAAATACTTTTTCTCTTATTTTTGCATTTCTGGTGGAAGCCATCATTCTTCTGCAATATGCCAGCCGGCTATTTTCTCCGAAACGCCCCCTGTCCGGCAGGCTTGTCGTGCTGAGCCTTTTATATACCTGCCTGTGTGCCGCAGCCTTTTTTAACATCAAATGGCTGAATATGCTTTGGTATCTGTTTGCTAATTTTCTGTTTCTGGTCACACAATACGATGTCAAATGGCGCGCAGCTGCCTTCCATTCCGCATTGCTTGCTGCTGTCATGGGAATGTGCGAGCTGATCGTATATAGCATCATCGCCCGGACCGCTCCCCATTTTTATATGCAGATGGGTTCTTTCCACAATACCCTTCTTTTTATCCTGTGCAGCAAGATTTCTTTTTTTGCAGTCATTTATCTGATTACGCATTTGTTCAAAAGTCGGCAGAAAACTACAGATCCTTACGATAGTTCTGTTGTGCTGCTGATGATCATTCCCGTCACATCGATATTCATCATGCTTACTTTTGTGGGAATGGGTGATCAGTATACATTGACTCCCGGGACGAACCGGATGATCTCTCTCAGTGCCTTTTTCCTGTTACTTATGAATCTGCTGGTATTTGGAATCAATCAGTACAATCGGGAAAAAAATCGGAAATATACAGAGGTGCAGCTGTTATTGCAGAAGGAAACAGATTTTACGGAATATTATAAGATGCTGCTTTCGCAGAGCGAAAACCAGGCAATTCTCATTCATGATATTAAGAAGCATTTGCAATCCATTGCATCTCTGAACGAGCAGAATGCCCCGGACAAAGTAAACGCCTATATTAACGAACTGCTTCTCTCTTCGGATTTCAAAGAGTCCGCCCGCATCTGCGACAACGAACTTCTGAACGCCATTATGGCAAGGTACAGGCGGCAGTGTACTGAACAGGGAATCAGTTTTACCACTGACATCCGCAGTGGTGTACTGCATTTTCTGCCGGACAGTGACCTTACTTCTCTTTTTTGCAATTTGCTGGATAATGCCATGGAAGCTGCCGGGAAAGTTCCCGACGCTTATATCGAAGTTAATGGCAGCAAGCGGGAAAATACACCTTTTGTTCTGATCACAGTGGTCAATTCCTGCCGCGTAAACCCTTTTAAAAATGATGCGGCAGATCCAGCCACTACCAAAGCGGATAAGCGTTCTCACGGCTTCGGGCTGAAAAGCATCCGCAAGATCTGCGAAAAATACCACGGGGATATCCAAATGTACTATAATGATGCTACTCTGACCTTCCACACGGTGATAACGCTCCGGGGATAGGTTCCGTTATTCCCACATTCCCGTTACAAAGCACATCAGAGCTGCCCAGGTATATAAGGGATAGAAAAGTCCCTGATCATCCACGCCGTCTTTTAGGATTTTCTGTGCTTCTTCTCTGGTCAACAATAAAAAGCCGTCAAAACATTCCGTGCCAACGGCACCTTCCTGGCTTACCTTCGGCATTTCTTCCCTGTTCAGAGTGATCTGCACCAGTGCATTGCTCTCGTCCGTCATGCCCGGGGTGCTGAATACCAGGAGATTCACCAGACGGATGCTGTCACTTTCTTCCAGTGCGATGCCGGTCTCTTCCCGCAATTCCCGGATGGCTGCATGGAATACGGGATTTTCCTGTGCCGCATCCTCCGGATCTAGCAGTCCTGCCGGAACGCTTAACAGGAACTGTCCTGCAGGATAGCGATACTCACGGCTCAAGCAGAGTCTCGGTTCCTGATCCTTAACTTTCAGGATCACGACACAGCTCACCGCATCCGGCAGCATCTGTTTAAATTCTTCGTCATTCTTTACTGCCGCCAGATTCTCTATACTTCTCCTGGTGGCATCAAAATAATGCTTTCCGGGCTCATATTGCAGATCAAATACCTTGATGAATCTGCTGTCATAGACGGTCTCTACCTGTTCTTTTTTTATGATCGGTCTGTTCTCCATTTTCATTTCCTCTTTCCAGTCTGCAGAGGACCTGTTCATAACGTCTCTCCGCCTTTTTCCAGTGGAGCAGCTTATGCCACCCTTGCACATAATCCGGTCTTCGGTTCCGGTACTGTAAATAATAGGCATGTTCCCACACATCTATCAGCAATATCGGTGTATATAATCTCAGATCCGGCACATCCTGGTTCGCTGTGGTCAGGATCATAAGGGTACCGTCCTGATCACTTACAAGCCACGCCCATCCGGAACCGAATACTCCCGCGGCAGCCTGCGACATCTGCTCTTTCCATTGTCTCACCGATCCGAAATCACGGATCAGTGCCTCTTCCAATGTTCCGCAGGGTTCCTGCCCCACAGGGCTTCGCATGCTGTCAAAATACAGCTGATGGTTGTATACGCCGCCTCCGTTATTGTGAATGCTTTCCCGGGCTTCCTCCTGCAAGGATGCAAGTTTATTATCCTCCGAAGTGAGCAGTTCCGTCAAGGTCATTTGCTGTAACTGAGGATAATCCGCGAGAATTGCATTCAGCTTGTCCACATAGGTCTGATAATGCTTATCATGGTGAAAATGCAGTGTCTCCTCATCCAGTACCGGAAGCAGGGCATCATATTCGTAGGGCAGGGGCTGTGCGACAAAAGGATAATGTTCTTCTAACATAAGGCTCCAATCCGCCTGCGGGATACAGGCTTGCGATCATACAATATTTACCATACGCCTATTATATGCCGCACTTACGGATTTTATTTTCGGATTTGCACTTTTGCAGTCAGCGTTCTTCTCTTTTTGACATAAATCAAGCAGGAGAGAAAATTTATTAAATATTCCCTCCTGCTCAATTCCATTTTTTATATTTTTACAACTGTGCAATATCCACCAGTGTCAGTTCCTTACAATCGTTCATATGCTCCATGCTGGTCACGAGAGCATTGGCGGTGTCCATTGCGGTGATGCAGTAGATACCGGTCTCGATAGCGGTACGGCGGATCAGGAAACCGTCTCTGGTCTTGTCGCGGCCCTGGGTAGGGGTATCGATGACAAGGTCGATCTTGTGTCCCAGGATCAGATCCATCACGGTCGGGGATTCCTGAGAGATCTTGTTGACCTTTCTCGCCTTCACACCTGCTTCATTCAGAGCAGCTGCGGTACTTCTGGTAGCATAAATGGTGTATCCCAGCTTTTCGAAGCGTCTTCCGACTTCAATGGCTTCACCCTTATCCGCATCCTTCACGGTGATGATCATGTTCTTGTACTTGGGCAGTTCTACGCCTGCTCCCAGGAATGCCTTGTACAGAGCCTCATTGAAGGTCTTGGCGATACCCAGGCACTCACCGGTGGACTTCATCTCCGGTCCTAAGCTGATCTCGGCACCACGGATCTTCTCGAAGGAGAACACAGGCATCTTGATGGCAAAATACTCTGCCTCAGGCTGTAAGCCAGGCTCGTAGCCAAGCTCACGGATGGTCTTGCCGATGATCACTTCGGTAGCCAGATCCACGATAGGAATACCGGTTACCTTGCTGATATAAGGTACGGTACGGGAAGAGCGGGGGTTAACCTCAATGACATATACTTCCTCACCGATGGCAATGAACTGGATATTGATCAGTCCCTTGACATGCAGTGCCTTTGCCAGTCTTCTGGTGTACTCTGCGATCTTCTCTTTTACTACTTTATCAATGGTCGGAGCCGGGTATACGGAGATACTGTCTCCGGAGTGGATACCGGTTCTTTCGATATGCTCCATGATACCGGGGATCAGGATATCGGTACCGTCGCATACAGCATCAACCTCAATCTCCTTACCCTGTAAATACTTATCTACCAGGATCGGGTGATCCTGTGCGATACGGTTGATGATCTCCATGAACTCTTCGATCTCTTCATCGGAGATAGCGATCTGCATGCCCTGTCCGCCCAGTACATAGGAAGGACGCACCAGTACGGGATAGCCCAGTCTGTTGGCCACCGCCTTAGCTTCCTCTGCGGTGTATACGGTACCGCCGGCTGCACGGGGGATCTCGGTCTCTTCCAGAATCTTGTCGAACAGCTCTCTGTCCTCAGCGGCATCTACATCCTCCGCCTTGGTGCCCAGGATAGGCACGCCCATCTTCATCAGACTCTCGGTGAGCTTGATAGCGGTCTGTCCGCCGAACTGTACCACAGCACCATCGGGATGCTCAATATTTACGATAGATTCCACATCTTCCGGAGTCAAAGGCTCGAAATACAGCTTGTCCGCAATATCGAAGTCGGTACTTACAGTCTCCGGGTTGTTGTTGATGATAATGGTCTCATAGCCTGCCTCGGAAAATGCCCAGGTAGCATGTACGGAACAATAGTCGAACTCAATACCCTGTCCGATACGGATAGGACCGGAACCCAGTACCAGGACTTTCTTGCGTCCGGTGGTCTCCTTGGCTTCGCACTCGCCGCCGAATACAGAGTAATAATAAGGAGTGGAAGCTGCAAACTCTGCGGCACAGGTGTCTACCATCTTGTAGACAGCCTTAATGCCGTTGTCATAACGCATCTTCTTGATCTCTTCCTCGGTCTTGCCGGTCAGTCTTGCGATGACGTTATCCGGGAACTCGATTCTCTTGGCTTCCTTCAGCAGATCCACTGTCAGGGGCTGTGTCTCCAGTGCATGCTCCATCTCGGTCAGAATGGCGATCTTGTCAATGAACCACAGGTCGATCTTTGTAATGTCGTGGATCTGTTCATAACTGATACCCTTACGGATTGCTTCAGCGATCACATAGATTCTCTGGTCATCCACGATCTTCAGACGCTCTAACAGTTCCTCCACAGACAAAGTGCTGAAATCATAGCTGCGCAGGCAGTCCACATGCTGCTCCAGGGAACGGATGGCCTTCATCAGTGCTCCCTCGAAGTTATTGCAGATACTCATAACCTCACCGGTTGCCTTCATCTGTGTGGTCAGAGTACGTTTTGCAGTGATAAATTTATCGAAAGGCAGTCTGGGGATCTTTACTACACAGTAATCCAGTGTCGGCTCGAAGCTGGCATAGGTCTTGTGGGTAATGGCATTTTTGATTTCATCCAGAGTAAAGCCCAGTGCGATCTTCGCTGCTACCTTTGCAATGGGGTAACCGGTCGCCTTACTTGCCAGTGCAGAAGAACGGCTGACACGGGGATTCACCTCGATAACACAATATTCAAAGCTGGTGGGATGCAGTGCAAACTGTACGTTACATCCACCGGTGATCTGCAGTTCGTTGATGATCTTCAGAGCGGAAGTACGTAACATCTGGTACTCCTTGTCGCTCAGGGTCTGGGAAGGCGCTACTACGATACTGTCTCCGGTATGCACGCCGACGGGATCGATGTTCTCCATGTTACATACGGTGATGCAGTTGCCTGCGCTGTCACGCATTACTTCGTACTCGATCTCTTTCCAGCCCGCGATACAACGCTCTACCAGTACCTGTCCTACACGGGACAGACGTAAACCGTTCTCCAGGATCTCTTCCAGTTCTACCTGATTGTGTGCAATACCGCCGCCGGAACCGCCCAGGGTATAAGCAGGACGCAGTACAACAGGATAGCCGATGGTGTTGGTGAATTCCACACCGTCTTCCACGTTCTCAACGACCTTGGATGCTGCACAGGGTTCGCCGATACGCTCCATCAGATCCTTGAACTCCTGACGGCCTTCCGCATTACGGATGGTAGCCGCGGTAGTACCTAACAGCTTTACATTGTGAGCTGCCAGGAAACCGGACTCCTCCAGCTCCATGCCAAGGTTCAGACCAGCCTGTCCTCCCAGGGTGGGAAGAATGCTGTCGGGTTTTTCCTTTTCAATGATCTGCTCCAGAACCTTTACATTCAGGGGCTCAATATATACCTTATCTGCGATATCTTTATCGGTCATGATGGTCGCAGGATTGGAGTTCACCAGGATTACCTCTACTCCCTCTTCCTTCAGGGAACGGCAGGCCTGGGTACCTGCATAGTCGAATTCCGCTGCCTGTCCGATGACAATAGGACCGGAGCCGATTACCATTACTCGTTTTACATTAGGATTCTTGGGCATCTTAGTTCTCTCCTCTCATCATATGAATGAACCGGTCAAACAGGTAACCGGAGTCCTGGGGTCCCGGACATGCTTCCGGATGGAACTGTACGGTAAAAATATTCTTGCCGGTGTAGGACAGACCCTCGTTGGTACCGTCGTTGACATTGATGAATGCGGGAACCGCTACGGACGGATCCAGCTTATCGGTATCTACCACATAGCCGTGGTTCTGAGAGGAAATATATACTCTTCCGGTCATCAGATCCTTTACCGGATGGTTGCCTCCTCTGTGTCCGTATTTCATTTTATGGGTATCTGCGCCGGTAGCCAGAGCCATCAGCTGATGTCCCAGACAGATTGCGAAAATAGGGATCTCGGTATCGTATAACTTTTTGATCTCGGCGATCACACCGGTACACTCCTTGGGGTCTCCCGGTCCGTTACTTAACATGATACCGTCAGGATTATCATCAATGATCTCCTGTGCGGGAGTTCCAGCGGGGTATACGGTCACCTCACAGCCTCTCTCTGCCAGGGATCTGGCGATATTTCTCTTGGCTCCCAGGTCTAACAGAGCTACCTTCAGTCCCTGTCCGGACAGTTCCGTTACCAGTGCGGGCTTGGGCTCTCTGACGCCCTTTTCATAAGCATCTTTATCAAAACGCGCTGCACCGGAGAGAGGTCCGTTCTGTGCCAGCTCCGTGGTGGGCGCTACCACATATTTTTCCCTGCAGGTCACCTTTTCCACGACCTTGCCTGTGGTATACTCTTTCAGCTTCGGAAGTACTTCGTTCAGGTCATAGGCTTCGTTGGTGGTGATCATGCCGTTCATGGTACCCTTCTCACGCAGGATCTTGGTCAGCGCACGGGTATCGATACCGGCGATACCGGGCACACCGTTCTCCTCTAAGTATTCCTGTATTGTGCAGTCACAGCGGAAGTTGCTGGGAATACGTGAAAGCTCTCTGACGATGAATCCATCCGGCCAGGGTCTCTCCGACTCGCAGTCATCCCTGCATATGCCATAGTTACCGATCAGGGGGTAAGTCATGCATACAGCCTGTCCTGCATAGGACGGATCCGTCAGGACCTCCAGATATCCGGCCATGGATGTGTTAAATACGATTTCACTGATGATCTCTTTGTCTGCACCGATGTGCGTTCCTTCGAACACCGTTCCATCTTCCAAAATCAAAAATGCCTTCATTCTTTCCTCACATTCTGCCGCTTTTTGCGACGTTTGTATTTCTCTCAGTCTCCTACAATACCTGCGAATTGCTCCGCTGGGTATCTGCATTGTCTACGATACCCACGAATTGCTCCGCTGCTTCGCAGCTCCCGCACTTCTGAAAACATTCGGATTCCGCGGATTTGCTTCCGCAAATCGCTGCATCCTCATGTTTTGGCGATTTAAATTGGCACCTGCCTCCCCGTGCAAGCACGGTCGGCCTCTGCCGTTTAAATCTGGTATCTGCATAATCGATTTATTATATCATAAAAAAAAATGCGTCGCAATAGACCCTGTCTGCGTAAAAACCTACAAAAAACAATTACGCAATCCCGATACTCCTTGGAGAATCTGACAAAGCTGTGTAAAAGCTTACATTTTCCATTGCTTTTTCCACCGGGTCTGATATAGAATAGATATGTGTTTTCTATTTTTCAATTATCACAAAACGCTGTTTTCCTACAGCAGATTGGACAGGCATCTATGGATCGTATCGAAAATGCTCAAATGAACTCCCTGGGAACCCGCAAACTCTATTATGAAAATGTGCACCAGACGGATTTTACCGCTGTGGTGATGGAATGTGTTCCCGACAAGGAAGAGGGATATTACAGGATCGTTCTGGACGCTTCCGCTTTTTTCCCGGAAGAAGGTGGTCAGTCCGCCGACAAAGGCACCTTAAACGGTCAGGAAGTACTGGATGTCAGCATTAAACAGGGCATCCTGTATCATAAAACGGCCTGTGAGTTTTCCGTCGGCACCCGGGTCACCGGTCATGTGGACTGGAACCGCCGGTTTGATTTCATGCAGCAGCACTCCGGAGAGCATATGATCTCCGGCTTACTGCACTCCCATTTCGGACTGGAAAACGTAGGCTTCCATTTAAGCGACAGAGAAGTGACACTGGATATGAACGGAGAAGTCTCTCTGGAGCAGCTGCGTCTCATCGAGCAAGAGGCTAACACTTATGTCTGGAAAAATCTTCCGGTCAACATCAGCTGGCCCACCGCCGAAGAACTGGCGAGCTTAAATTACCGTAGCAAGCTGGCTCTCACGGAAAATGTACGTATCGTCGAGATCCCCGGCGTGGATCTGTGTGCCTGCTGTGCTCCGCATGTAGATACCACCGGACAGATCGGTCTCATCAAAGTTGTAAATGTGCAGAGCCACAGAGGCGGTGTCCGCATCAATATTCTCTGCGGAGACCGTGCTCTGGCAGATTATACTGAAAAACAGGATTCTGTCTGGGCAATTTCTTCTCTGCTCTCAGCGAAACAACCGGAAGTAGCAGGTGCTGTTGCTCGCGCAAAAGAGGATGCACGGCTGCAAAAAGAACGCGCCAATGCTTTACAGGCAGAACTTCTGAAGGTACAGATGAACGCACTCCCCTCCCCGGAAGAAGTACACCACGTGCTTCTCTTCGTCGGTGAACTGGATGCCATTGCCCTACGTAACGCTGTGAATACCCTGACCGGAAAATATTCCGGTTACTGTGGTATCTTTGCCGGAGACGATACAAACGGTTATCGATTTATTGTAGGCAGTGCTTCCTGTAACTGTCAGGAACTGGCAGACCGCATGCGCCGGGAGCTTTCCGCAAAAGGTGGCGGATCCGCTCCCATGATCCAGGGGAATGTTGCTGCCACGGCAGATATCCTACAGACAATGTGGGCGTCGCTGTAATGACCATCCTTTCTGCCTATATATGCATTTCGGCACATGAATTCCGTATTCAAAATTTCCACATGGAAAACCCCCGGCATGACCATCTGTCATACTCCGGGGGTCTGTTTGTATATTTTATATATTTTTCGTTTCGGAAAATCTGATTATTTCTCTTCTGTTGCTGCATTCTTCTTCAGTGCTACGCTGACTGCCTTCGCAACGCCACCACCTACTACACAGCTCATAGGCATCTCCAGTGCTCCGTTGATACCACAGAATGCTACGGCGAACATAAACAGATTCGCTCCGGTTGCATTCATGCTCTGCAGATACTCGGTATGACCGAAGCAGATCATCAGAGTGGACATGAAGAACAGGGTGTTCATAAATGCTCCCAACAGACCGGTCACGAAGTAAGTTACGGTCTTCGTCTTGTCAATCTTCCACAGTGCCTTGAAGATCACGCCGGACAGCCATCCCATCAGAGTTCTGGTAGGGATGCATACCAGGAAAGTGAAAAACGGATTCATTGCTACCAAAGCTGCTCCAAAAGTGTCTCCTGCAAAACACTGGTAAAAGCTGGTAAGTCCAAATACCAGTCCCAGTACGGCTCCGCCTGCGGGTCCCAAGATCATTGCACCGATTACTACGGGAATGGTCATCAGGGAGATTGCTAACGGTCCGATGCGCAGATACCCAAGCGGGGTAAATGCCAGAATCAGCATGATCGCGATGAGTACGGCCAATTGTACCATCTCAAGTGTCTTGTTTTTTTTCATATGAAATTTCCTTTCCGCGCTTTTTGCGCCTTTGCTACTATTCCTCCATCTGGCGTCCTTTGGACTGCCGGAGGATATAATTACAAGTCATTCAAGAAAATAACATAAATGTATACAAAACACAAGTACATTTTTTAATACAATCAACGTACGGTGCGATACCACTTCAACGCCGATGTATAGGCTTCATATACTGTATTCATATCAATATTCTTTAATAGCATCAGGCGGGATACCTCCGCCCAGTTGGCTGTCTCATAATGCAGCATAAAATCGTACACCGGTGCCAGTACGCCGATGCGGTAGATCAGTGCATTGCTGATCTCGCCAGCCACATGGACCACCTTCAAAGCCTCTGCCATGGGTTTCTCGAGGATCACATCCAGCACGGAGAACAATCCCATCAGGAACAATTCATCCTTCTGCGCCTTCAGGCCAAACGCTTCCGCCAGATTCTCGGCAAATTTCGCACGAAGCAGAGATAATCTGGTGACCTCATTCGGCTTATCCGCATACAAAGCATTGGCTACTGCCGTGTTGATCCACTTTTTCAGTTCCCGCTGTCCCAGCATGGCAGCCGCATGACGGATAGACGTAATCTCCGAATTTACAGCCAGTGGCTGAACCATTTTCAGCAGATCGATCGTGAGTGCGGTATCACGGCTGATGATATCCGCCGCTGTCGTGAGTTCAAAATCCGGGCTGTTCACAATATTCAGCAGGTCAATATAGTTACCCTTCAAGGGTGCCACATCTGTCTGTCCCTTCGTAATGGGAACACGATAGAACTTACCCTCATAGAAACGATATCCGCCGGTCTCCTTCAGTCTCTCGAAGTCCTCCATGGTATCAATATTACCGGCACACAGACTGATATTCGGGAATAATTTTCCGAAATAAATCTTGGCTTTGTCAATGGCTATTTTACGGTTATTCAGAAGGACATAATCCATCAGCTTCAGGACTTCTCTGTAATTTTCAAAATCACTGACCGCAAGCTTGCGAATGGCAAGTTTATAGCCTTGCTGTTTCAATTCCTTCAGACGATTGACATACATTTCAATCGGCGGAATGGTATTATCGATCAAAAGTACGATTTTTTCATGAGGTGCATCGCACTGCTCCGTAATATCCGCAAAAATAGAAATATTGGTGATCGGTACAAAAATCTCTTTTCCCTGAGACAATGTATCGATTCCCATCTTTTGGATCAATTCCAATCCGGTGATCTGTGATGCTCCGTCAAACTGTGCTGTTCCAAGCAGCAGCGGATTCAACAGGTAATTTTCTCTCTGAGTAAAAAAGGAATAGGCACATACAGCCATATTTTCATCAAAAAGCGGTACTAATGTAAGCAGCATATTTTTACCTCCCAATTACCTATATTATACCGATTCCGACAGGACTTTACAAGTGGTACTATCAGCACAGAGATGTTGTAACTTGAGAGTTTACGAACCATGCAAAAATAGAACGGAATACCTCGGTGGGAGCTTGCTCACACAAGAGGTTATTTTGTTCTATTTTTATACCGTGCGTCCAATGGACACACTCGACAGCCGTCAATGAAATAAATGTGGAGTGCCCTTTGCGACACATTTATGAATTGAGTGCATGGCTCGTAACGTAGGGTCGCCGTAGACTGGACAAGTTCCGCCTGTGCCCATTCTTCCGCCTCAGTGTGGGCACAGGAGATAGGATCAAGCTTCTCTGTACCCTTCTTCCGCCTCAGCGTGGGCACAGGAGATAGGAACAAGCTCCTCTGTACCCTTCTTCCGCCTCAGCGTGGGCACAGGAGATAGGAACAAGCTTCTCTGTGCCCTTCTTCCACCTTCGCGTGGGCACAGGAGATAGGAACAAGCTCCTCTGTGCCCTTCTTCCGCCTTCGCGTGGGCATAGAAGATAGGAACAGGCTTCTCTGTACCCTTCTTCCGCCTCAACGTGAATAGTTTATGGGTATGAGAAGCTTGTTTTGTTGCTGATACCCACACTATGAAAAGTTTGTGGGTATCAGAAGCTTGTTTTGTTGCTGATACCCACTCTGTGGAAAGTTTATGGGTATGGGAAGCTTGTTTTGTTGCTGATACCCAAATTATGAAAAACGGAAGGTATAACAAGAAAATTATATATTCCAGAATGCCTGCTGCAGGCGTTCGTGGGGTCTACGGCAGCCCTACGTTACGAGCCATGCGCTCAATTCATAAATGTGTCGCAAAGGGCGCTCAACATTTATTGGCAGTTCTCCGCAATGAGCCACGCTATTCATAAGATTGTCAGCAAAAGGCGCTGCCAATCGCATTTCTCTTCGCGGCGTTCGCCGCATCACGGCATAAGTAAAGACAGCGATTTGTGCGCTAGCGCCCAACGCTGTCTTTACTATGCCTATGCGCGGCTATGCTTTCGTAACTTTCAATTTATTTAAAATACTGCACGCCGGACTCGAAGATCTTCATATCCTGCTCACCATAGATATTCATGGCTACCGCAGCATCTCTTCTCTCGGAATGTGCCATCTTACCGAAGCATCTGCCGTCGGGAGAGGTGATACCCTCGATCGCACAGTAAGATCCGTTGATGTTGTACTCCTCATCCATGGATACGTTGCCGTTCTGGTCAGCGTACTGGGTAGCAACCTGTCCGTTTGCAAAGAGCTTGTCGATCCATTCCTTCGGTGCTACGAAACGACCCTCACCATGGGATGCGGGGTTACAGTAGGTAGCACCCAGCGTAGCGCCCTGTAACCAGGGAGACTTGTTGGATACGACCTTGGTGTATACCATCTTGGAGATGTGACGGTTGATGGTATTGAAGGTCAGGGTAGGAGAATCCTCCTTCTGACCGGTGATCTCGCCGTAAGGAACCAGCCCCAACTTGATCAGTGCCTGGAATCCGTTACAGATACCCAGTGCCAGACCGTCTCTCTCATTTAACAGCTTCATGACAGCTTCCTTCAGCTTCGCATTCTGGAATGCGGTTGCGAAGAACTTCGCACTTCCGTCAGGCTCATCACCTGCAGAGAAGCCACCGGGGAACATGATGATCTGCGCCTGTGCGATAGACTTCTCGAATTCCTCTACGGATTCGCGGATATCCTCTGCGGTCAGATTGCGGAATACTCTTGTCTCCACATGAGCTCCGGCACGCTCAAATGCCTTGGTGCTGTCGTATTCGCAGTTGGTTCCGGGGAATACCGGAATAAATACAGTGGGCTTTGCAACCTTGTGTTTACATACATAAATACTGTCTGCCTTGTAGACATCACTTGCCACTGCCTCGGTACCCTTCACTGCCTTGGTAGGGAATACCTTCTCTAACTTGGAGGTCCAGGAAGCAAGTGCCTCATCCATGGTGATCTTCGCATCACCGTATACGAATGCAGGTTCCTCGGTCACGGTACCTATGACAGTGTAATCCAGTTCCTTCTCTTCCAGTGCAGGCAGTTTGTCTGCGGGAATCTCTGCCAGGATATCGCCCAGTCCGTTGTCGAATAGGTCGTCTGTGGTGACCTCATCATCGATCTTCACACCCAGCTTGTTACCGAATGCCATCTTGGATACAGCTGCTGCCACACCCTTGGAATCCAGCGCATATGCGGATACGATGGTGCCATTCTCAGTCAGCTCGTGAATCTTGCCATATAATTCTGCCACATTCTCATACATGGGAATGTCGAAATCGTCTTTGTCAATGGAGAAGCGCACCAGCTTGTTGCCGGGTGTCTTCAGTTCCGGAGTAACGATGTCACCAGATTTCGCCACATCCACTGCAAAAGATACCAGTGTGGGCGGTACATCAATGTCATTGAAGGTACCGGACATACTGTCCTTACCGCCAATGGAGGGCAGACCGAAACCGATCTGTGCATCGTAAGCACCTAAGAGTGCTGCGAAAGGCTGGCTCCAACGCTCGGGATCACCGGTCATTCTGCGGAAGTACTCCTGGAAGGTGAAACGGATCTTACTGAAATCACCGCCGGAAGCCACGATCTTCGCCATGGACTCTGTCACTGCATAGACAGCTCCGTGATAAGGGCTCCAGGAGGACAGGTAAGGATCGAAGCCGTAGCTCATCATGGTCACGGTATCGGTCTTGCCTTCCAGTACGGGCAGCTTGGCTACCATGGTCTGGGTCTCGGTCAGCTGATATTTTCCGCCGTAAGGCATCAGTACGCTGCCGGCACCGATGGAGGAGTCAAACATCTCCACCAGACCCTTCTGGGAACATACATTGAGGTCGTTTAACAGTGCCACCCAGGCACCCTTCACATCTCCCTCTTCCAGCTTCTCGCCTACTGCGGGAACGGCCCATTTATCGAAATAATTCTCTTCTTCAGAAGGAATATCTACTTTTACTCTGGTCTCCTGGTGCGCACCGTTGGTATCTAAGAAAGCTCTCTTCAGATCTACGATAGGCTTGCCTCTCCAGTTCAGTACCAGTCTCGGCTCCTCGGTAACTACCGCCACGGGAACAGCCTCTAAGTTCTCTTCCTTGGCATAGTCTAAGAAGGTATCCACATCCTTAGGGTCTACGACCACTGCCATACGCTCCTGGGACTCAGAAATTGCCAGTTCCGTGCCGTCCAGTCCGGCATACTTTTTAGGTACCTTGTCCAGATCTACGGTCAGACCGTCTGCCAGCTCACCGATGGCAACGGACACACCGCCGGCACCGAAGTCATTACATTTTTTGATCAGACGGCTGACTTCCTCTCGGCGGAACAGTCTCTGGATCTTACGCTCGGTAGGTGCATTACCCTTTTGTACCTCGGCACCACAGGTCTCGATGGAGGTATCGGTATGTACCTTGGAGGATCCGGTAGCACCGCCGCAGCCGTCACGTCCGGTACGTCCGCCGAGGAGGATGATGATATCACCGGGATCGGAGGTCTCACGGATGACATTTTTGCGGGGAGCAGCGCCCATAACAGCACCGATCTCCATACGCTTTGCCACGTAAGAGGGATGATAGATCTCTTTTACAAATCCGGTAGCCAGACCGATCTGGTTACCGTAAGAGGAATAACCGCTGGCTGCGCCTCTTACCAGTTTCTTCTGGGACAGCTTGCCGTGAAGTGTCTCGGATACGGGAACGGTAGGATCTGCTGCACCGGTGACACGCATCGCCTGATATACATAGCCACGACCGGACAGAGGATCACGGATAGCACCGCCCAAACAGGTGGCAGCGCCACCGAAAGGCTCGATCTCTGTAGGATGATTGTGGGTCTCGTTCTTGAAAAATACCAGCCACTCCTCGGTCTCTCTGTGGTCGCCGTAATCCATCTCCACGGGAACCACTACGGAGCAGGCATTGATCTCATCAGATTCTTCCATGTCGTCAAGTTTGCCGTCCTTTTTCAGTTTCCGCATTGCCATCAGCGCCAGATCCATCAGGCAGACGAACTTATCCTCTCTGCCCTTAAAGATTTCTTCTCTGGTATCCAGATAGCTTTGGTAAGTGGTCTCTAAGGGAGAACGATAATAACCCTCACCGAATTCCACGTCGGTCAGCTCGGTGGAAAAAGTAGTGTGGCGGCAGTGATCGGACCAATAGGTATCCAGTACACGGATCTCCGTCATGGAAGGATCTCTCTTCTCATCATCGTGGAAATAATTCTGAATATGTTTAAAATCTTTGAATGTCATGGCAAGTCCCAGAGATTCGTACAGCGCTTTCAGGCTGCTTTCGTCCATATCTCTGAAACCATCAAAAATAGCAACATCAGCGGGATCATCATACACCGTGATCAGAGTATCCGGCTTCTCCATGCCGGTCTCTCTGGAATCTACAGGGTTGATACAGTAAGATTTGATCTTGGAAAATTCTTCGTCGGACACCTGTCCTTCGATCATATAGGTGACTGCGGTACGGATCACAGGTTCTTCGTCCTCTTTTAAGAACTTCACACACTGCACTGCGGAATCCGCTCTCTGATCGAACTGTCCGGGAAGGAACTCTACGGAAAATACTTTTGCATCCGCGGGAATCTCGATGGTCTCTTCATACAGATCATCTACGGGAGGCTCGGAAAATACAGTCTTGCAGGCTCTTGCAAACACCTCATCCGAAATATTCTCCACATCATAGCGGATAAACTCACGAACCTTTGCCACATCGATGCCCAGATAATTTTTCAGTTCATCATGCAGCTCTTTTGCCTTGACGGCATAAGGTTCCTTTTTCTCTACATAGATACGTCTTACGTTGCCCATGTCTCTCCTCCGAAAATTTTATATTATGCGACACTATTCAGAACCGCATTCGCAAAACCGCATCTTACGATGCTTACTTTTTGCTCATGTGGTTATCTCACCATATAAATATAATCAGATGCCCTTACAAATGCGAGCCTTTGACGAACATCTGATTATATTTACATGGTTCTGAATAGTATCATACCATTATAGCTTTTTTCCCACAATAGCAGAAAACAACAAATTTAGACCGATTTTACCTGCCTTTTTGAGCGGTTCGTCATTCATGCAGTCTGTGGATCAGCCGATAGGCAATATCCTTCTCGCTGATCAGTGCCTCCGTATGGGCAAAAAATACGATGCCGTCGGTGGGTGCCAGAATGGTCTCCCGTACCGATCCGTCGTAAGGATCTATGATCTCTGCCATCTCATTGCCGTAGCGTACATCGTCTCCCGCATGTACCTTCCCCCGGAAAATTCCCGCCCGGTTCGTATGTACATCGCTTAAGTCCTTTTCATATAATACATGACTGATATAGCCGGAATGGCTCTCGTACCGGATCAGTCCCATCCGCTTTAAAAATCGTAAGACCGCTGCCACAGCCTGCCTTGCGCTTGCCTCATCGATCTGGCTGTTCTGGTTCGTATAGACGGAAAAAGCTGCCGTCATCTCATCCTGCCAGTTATAATTCAGGGTCTTGGTATCAATGGGCACCGGTTTTCTCACCACCACATAGGGCAGTCCGAACAGATTTGCCAGAGAAGTATTCTGATATCCCGTCTCCATCATACGCACATGCGGTACAAACTCTCCCGGCCGGTAGAAGGACGTAAACTGGATGCCGTATACGTAATCTTTGATCTCCGTAAGCAGTGCATTGGTCAGCCGGTCAGCCGGTTCCCCATAATCATTGCCCGGAAAACTCCGGTTAATGTCCGCTTCCTTAACGCCGAAAAAACGTCTGCTGATGTTCACGGAATAGGCATTAATGGTTGGGATCACCAGAATCTGTTTCCCGGCACTGATGCAGCCGTTATTCTCCAACTCCCGCAGTGTCTTCACCAGCTGGGAGCAGATATACATCTGCTGGATCTCATTTCCTCTGGCTGCTCCCACGATGCATGCCGACTTTTCCCCCTTGCCGAACTGGAAGCCCTTTATATGCATATCTTCTCTGTAAGTCGAATGTATGGTATAAATATCTCTTTCAAACATAATTTTCTCACTCCGTCAGGATTCTCGCCAGCAGGTCTCCTTCATAGACCACCGGATATGCCCGCAGTGTAAACAGAAGTCCTCCCCGTTCGGTACGGATCTGCTGTTTTACCGTGCCCTCAAACGGGTCTACTACCTCCCCGATCAGATCTCCCTTTTTCACATAATGGTTGTGCTCGATCAACGGCAGGAACACACCGTCCACCGCGCTGCGGATAAATTCCACTTCGCCGTCACTGGATACCGCAGGCTCCTGTACTACAGGTTCCGGTCCCTCCCAGATGTCCATTTCACTCATGATGTGAAAAATTCCGTCCACGATCTGGTTGCCGAAGGATCTGTGGATATCATGCCCCTGCCCCATTTCCAGTACCAGTGTAGGAACGCCTAGCAGATTCAGGGAATGCGCCAGGGTGGATTCGTGCACCGTGGCAGTAGCATTCATCCAGATCATATCGGCGTTGGTCATTTTCGCATAGGGAAGCAGGGCCTCGGCGAAATCCTCGCTGAGTCGTACCTGTGGGATCTCACGCACGAAAATATCACTGGCATGCAGATCCATGCAGATATCCGATCCAATAATGGAATCCACCACTGCTGCAGTGATCCGCTCCATCATATCCCCCGAAGCATCTCCCGGGAACATGCGGTTCATGTCCATCTCCAGTCTCGGCACCGTGCGGCTCGCCATATCGATCCCTAACGGATTCAATGCCGGATAGATGTCCACGATCCCCTTCAGATATTCCGGATGCTCCTTTACTCTTCTCGCCGTCTCATAACAGATATACTGCCCTTCCAGTTCATCTCCGTGGATACCGGAGACCAGGCTGATCCGGCGGCACTGTTTCGTCTCCTGCTCCGGACAGATCCGGTTCCTGCGGATTGCCAGATGCCCTCCTGCCGGAAGTTCCATACTGATGATCGATTCTATCATAACTTACCTCTCTGCTTACCTTCCTTTACAGCGAAAATGCTCCAGGAAATCTTCCCTGAAGCATCATCAAACGTTGTCTGCTTATTCTTCCACACCTAATCCACGCAACAGATACAGGATCTCTCGATCCACTGCCTCTGCTGTCACACCGATGGTCTGCGCCGAGATCTTCAGTCCTTCCAGGACAAACATGATATTTCTCGCGGTTCCTTCACAGTCCTCACACAAAAATTCACCGTTTTCCACTCCGGCTTCGATCAATTTCTCTATGATCTTCACTGCGGAATCAAACTGCTTCTTCAGAATGTTATCCCGCTTGGGCAGATCGTTTTCAAAATAAAATTCATAGGTTGCCTGTGTCAGCGTATTTTTTTTGCGGAGAAGCTCCTTTTTCTGCTCCTTTAAAAACAGAAGAAGAATATCTGCTGCGGTAGCATCCTCCGTAATGCTGTCGGAAAATACATCATCCGCCTCTTCACTCTCCATGCGCAGCACTTCCATAAAAATCTGACTTGTACTCTCAAAATACAGATAAAGACCTCCGCGGCTGATATCGCAGGCTTCCACAATATCCTTCATTGTTACTTTTTTAAAGCCCTTCTCCATAAAGACATCTCTGGCTTTTTCTACAATGTACCGCTTTTTCTGTACTGATTTTTCTCCCATGAACCTTGTCCTGCCTTTCCCCACTCAGATCTTACCGTTTGCCGGTGATTTATCCCAAAATTCTATAATTTCCTGCATCTGTCTGATGACCAGGTAGAAAATCTGCTCCGATACCGCTTCACTCCACAGATTCCCCTTGGTCCTGCCGCCTAAAACATACTTCGACAGAATGCCTCTTAAGATGTCCCATTCTTTCCAGCCGGCTTTTTGAATCATATTCCGTTCGTCCTGATGGGTACAGATCCGATGTCTGGTATATATATACGCATAATTGCGATCCATCAGAGGACTCTTCCCGGCTTCCCGCACGAAATTCAAAAGCGTTCCGTCATATACCGGGAATGACACAGAATGGACTCCGATATCCTGCCCGCTGTACAGCGAACTGGCTTTTTTGCCGGCGCTCTGTTCCAGCCACGGCAGATAGGGAAGTAACGGTCTCACCGCCTGCTTATATGATTCCAGCAATTGTTCTCTGTATTCACTGCTCTGTTCCATAACCCCAACATACCTTTCCGTACACCATTTTCTACTGAAAATATCACTTTTTTCTTCGGTCGATATAAAAGTGACACATATGTATTTTTATTTTATCACATTTCTATCAAAAGTACAGTAGAAAATTGTTGGTATTATGGTGTATAATTGATTATCATGAGGTTTCCGAATGAAGAAGAGGTACTGGAATGGCTGGAATTGTATTAGAGAAAGGTAAAACTATATATAGCTATGGGCAACCAATGACGGCACTGCACCTGATCACAAACGGCAGGGTGGATGTCTCCTATCCGGGCGGTTCTTATCCGCTGGGCAAGGGAGATGTCATCGGCATCTGTGAGATCTGCTCCGAGATCCATCTGCTCAGTTACACCACTCTGGAGGATACCACGATCCTGACCTATCCTTTGACCAGTCTGGATTCCCTGAACGATATTCTGCAGAAGCATCCGGATGTTGCCAGGCTTTTTTTATTGTCCTGTTTTCGACAGATCAATATTCTGTTAAACCGCAGCTCGATCTCTGAGTTAAACTGCAGTGAGCTCTACCGCACCCTGAACGATGATATCTCCACCTATAAATCCCTGTGTGACCGCTATCGCATACCGGCACGTTCTCTGGAGCATTTCGATGAACTCAATGCTTTTCTGGGAGACGATTCACCGGATATCTGGCTGAATGGGTATTACATGGGTTTAAACCATATCCTGGCCTCCGACAATTACCGCATCATGGTTCAGGAAGTGGATCTTCCCATCGGCATGCTCCGCAAGGGAAGTCTGGATTTCCGGCGCACCTATCAGAGTCTGGAGGAGCAGTTCCACTATCTGCAGCAGATCGGTGGATTTTACTTCCGGGAATCCGGCAATGACCTTTTTGATTTTTACACCTCGCTGTATTACAAGCTCGGGCAGGATAACGAAGACAGTAAAGTAGTGTACGATCGTATTCAGCGGGTGCTGTCCAAGGCCGGAGATCTCTCTTTCATAGATCAGAATCTGTTCACCTCCAGAGCCCAGAGTTTCCAAAGCAGTCTGAGCCTTATGGGATCGGCAGACTCCGCGGATTCCGGTTCTTCAGATGATTCCGAGATTCTCGGCAGGCTGGCAGGTTCTCTGAATACGATTTTGGAATATGCCGGTCCCGATCTGGATACTGTAGCCAGCTTCCGTCAACATGTGCATGCTTACAAGCTGCTCTCCGACCGCAGTTCCCAGGACCAGGAGGTCACACTGCTTCGCAGGCAGCTGACCGAAGAATTCTACCTGCTGTATTCGCTCCTGTTCACCCAGACACTTAAACAGCCGGACATTCCCATGCCGGTGCGGATGTTTTTATATTTCGGCTATGTGGATGAAGAGCTGGCAGGTCTGAAAAATGCTGTGATCCTGTATCGTCTGGCGGAAGCCATGACCGATCACAGTACCGCCGGCGTCTACACATTTTACGACTGGCTGATGGCGATCTTCCGCGGGCAGAAGTCTCCCAGCCGGAACGAATTCGATCAGGATTATTCCGACTATATCCATAAGCAGAAAGTGGGCGGCAACATTACCGATGCTGAGCTGAGAGCCCTGGAGAACAACGCCATGGCAAAGGTCAATTACGAGCTTAAAAATATGTTCCCGCAGGTCAACAAGATCACCTTCGGACGGATCACTACCTTCTGTCCGCTGTTCTGCGCAGACGATGTACTGAAAGATCTGGAAAGCTCCTATGTCACTGTATCCCGTGTGTCAGAGATCCTCGAAGAGATCCGTCTGGTGGATTACACTGCTTTCTACCGGGAAAGTCTGGACATGGCGCATCTGGATGTCATGGGCAAGGAAACGATACATTTAGAATATCTGCCGGATATCATCCTCATGCCGAATGTCGGCATCCGCGGAGTCATGTGGCAGGAAATTGAAGGAAAGCGCCGCAACAGTCCGGGGCGTATGGTATTCTCCATTTTCCATCTCGAAGATCTGAAGACTACCTTCACGCATCTCACTGGTGAATTCCGCTGGGAGCTGTGCAAAAGAGTACAGGGCAACCGCTGGAACGATGTCTCCGTCAGATCCATGACCAGCGAATATTTCGATTATATTCAGTTCTATCGCAAGAATCATGATCTGAGCACTGAAGCTAAGGAAAAAATCAAATCCAGCCTGCAGCGTGCGAAGAACAGTTTTAAAGAAATGTTTGTAAGAGATTATATGATATGGGTTCTCTTCGAAGGAGCCGGATCTCCCAGGCTGAATAAAGTAGCCCGGCAGATCATGTTCACCTACTGTCCGTTCCCGGAAGAGATCTGTTCCACTCTGGCACAGAATCCGATCTACAGCGAGCTTCTGGACCGTCGTAAGATCAAGGTGGCACAGGGACTGCATCATCTGGATGTGTTGACCCGTAAGCTGCAAAATGGCAACATCCCGGTTCCCGAGACCGTGGAGCAGGAGCGCTATTATATCAGCGGCAGTAAAAAATCTTAATTCCGACAGCAAAAAGGATCCGGCATCTCGCATGTCGAATCCTTTTTCTATGTGCTGTATTTTATGTTCTCACATTACCATTATGCATCAGCCAGCTGTCTGCCCAGTTCCCTGCATGCATTCAATCCGTCCTCATCCGGAGTTTCATGGCAGATCAGTCCTTCGCCGTTTAACACCGTTGCTCCCGCTGCTTCCATGCGGGTGGTCCAGTCTCTCATCCACTCACCGTCTCCCCATCCGTAAGAACCGAACAGCGCAATCTTTTTCCCGGAAGCAAAGCCTTCTACATCGCATACAAAGGGTTCCATCTCCGCTTCTTCCAGCACCTCCGCGCCCATGGCCGGACATCCCAGAGCAAATTTGGGTGCCGCCTTCAGTGCTTCTATATCCGCTCCTGTCACGAATACTACTTCCGCTTCTTTTCCAGCCTCCCGGATTCCCTCTCCGATGGCTTCCGCCATTGCCTGGGTATTGCCGCCCTGTGTCCAAAATACTACATAAATCTTATCCATTTCATTTTCCTCCGTTTTCCGCACTTTTTGTTCCTTTTATGCTGCTGTACTTCCGCAGATCTCTATGATCTCCGTCATTTTTAATCCATAATGCAGCAGCTGAATCAAATTTTCCTTTGCATATTCATATTTTTCAAAAAGCCGCAGTTTCCTCTCTTTATCCGCATATACCTTCCAGTACCCGGTACAGAGGCAATTTTTCCCACGGTGTCTGATGAATCCTTCCACATCCTCCGGTGGATATCCCAAAAGTAACCCCAGCTCATGGGGAAAATCATTTTTGGTTTCTGCATAAGCCTCATACTTTTCGCAAAAGACCGGCAGAATATCTTCCAGCAGACAGGAAGGATACCCTTCCTCTGTCAGCAGCTTCTGTACCTGCATCATTCGCAGATATTTCTCCAGCCGTTCCTTTTGATACAGCAGTATGACTGTTTTTTCTTCCGTTTCCAATAACGGATACATGGAAATAAAACTTCCTGAGATGATCTTCTCTACCAGACAAAAGCCGTCCGATGAAATCGTCAGCAGATTGGATATTTTAAGTCCTGTAATAAGCGGTGCGCACTGCAATGCCAGCTGCAATTCCACATCGTCTGTTTTCATTCCGCACAGGATCTCCCATGTTTCCTGACTCAAAAATTGCTCACCTCCTGTATATTGTTTTGGTTAGTTGCTTCTAACTCATATAAATAATAAATAAAAAAGCAGCTCCTGTCAAGGAAACTGCCTGATAGAAATTCTCAAAAATTCTCTACGGTAACATCCACCCGGAATCTTCCTTCGCCGGGTTGTACATCGATCTGCCCATGATTTCTGTCCACCAGGTCATGCAGAATCTCCAGTCCATAGCCTTTTCTCTCAGTCTTTTTTGAAACGGTCTTTGCTCTGCTGTTCTCCACGCAGATATGCAGATAGTCCCCTTTTACCGCCGCCTTTACGGACAGAAACGCTTCTTCTCTCTCCGTCATTTCCGCTGCTGCCACAGCATTTCTGGTCAGGTTTGACAGTATACTGCAGATTGCCACCGGATCCAGCTTCAGCTTTTGGGGAATCTCCAGATCGTATTTAAAGGCAATCCTTTTCTCCCGGCAGGCCTTCTCGGTCTCCCCCATGATGGCATTGAATACAGGGTCACCGCAATAGAGGTATTCCGTCGTAGCCGCCACCGTATCGGTCAATGTCTCCAGCATTTTTTCTGCCTTCTCATATTCCCCCTGATGCAACAGCTCCTGCAGCACCATCTGCTGGTTGCGCATGTCATGCCGGATCTTGGCGAATTCTTCCCGCCTGTTTTCAATCTCATGATAGTGATTCTCGGCAATTTCCCAGGTACTCTGTACCTCGCTGAGCCGAAGCTTCAGCTCCTGCAGCTGTTGCTGGCGAAGCAGGGTATACAACAGCACACCGTCTGCAACGGAGCCCAGTATGGCCGCTGCCAGTATCCACCCGGTATACAGCGTCATATTCCGGAATACCTGCTCATTGATCGCAGTGATCATAAGCAGCTGGCTGACAGGAAATACACTGAACACAATAATAATACTGACGTCAAAGGATTCTTTTTCGACAATTTTCTTCCACACGACCAGAAAAATCAGAAAAAATATGGCTGTCACTGTCAATACTACCGATAACAGCAATACCATTGTCGGTGTATAGTAAGACAATTGTGGCTTTTGCTCCATATACTTGTTCAAAATACCGATACTGAGCATTTCCGCCAGCATAGCTGTCAGATATTCGCATAGCATAAACAGCACTTTTTGGCCTATCGTTCCTTTCAGAAATACAGCTGCATATGCTACGGTGACGATACCGACCGCTATCATGGCGCCATAACGAACAAGCACATTATCGTTAAACAAAAATTTCAGTGCAGCTGCCGGCAGCTGTGCTGCCATCAGACCCAGAATGATGCCTGCCTGTCTGACACTATCCCTGCGCGGTTCAAACGCATAAGCAACCACCATGCAGTCCAGCCACAGATACGCGATCCACAACAGGATACACATTATATAGCATATCATAGCATTGCCCTCATATAACGAAAATATTTATCTCTGGAAGCACTGTATCTGGTCTTGCTGACAGGAAGCACGGTCCCGTCCTGCAGTGTAACCTCCTTCATCTCAATCCTGCGGATATACTGCATATTCACCAAAAAGCTTTTATGTACCCGCAGAAAATCCTTGTGCAGCTTTTTCTCATAGACATCCAGCTTTTCATATAAAGCGACTTCTCCGGAAATTGTATGTATTAACAGCTGATGCGCATTGCTCTCTATATACCGGATCTGACTGTTAGCAATTTTCTCCGTGATTCCTCCATGCTGCAGGATCAGTGCCTCGCTGCTGAATATTTTTTCTCTGACTTTGTCCAAAAGCTTTTCCAGATGTTCCTTCCGGACCGGTTTTACCAGGAAACCGCACAGATTGACCTTCTCCCAGAAGATTTTCTCAGAAAATTTATCATTATATGCCGTCACAAAAATAAACCAGGTCTGTGGACTGCGTGCGTTATATTGCGCCGCATACGCTATCCCATCCTGCTCATTGCCCTCCCATTCGATATCCATCAGCACGAGATCATAACCCATGCCGTTTTCCAATGCCTCAGAGAGCTGAGACAGATTCTGGTAGTATTCTGTTCTGCTGATTCCCGGATATCCTGCAAGCAACCGCTTCATACTATCCAGGCAGCCTTTGTCATCATCACATACCGCTATTTTCATCCGGTTCTCCTAACGATCATATGCGGGCTTACTGTCTTCTGCGGTTCAATCCGCTCTTCCTATAATATTCTGCCTTGTCCTGATACATACGCCGCTCCGGTTCTGTCAGAAGATGATCAAATCCGACTGCCCCCAGCGTATTCACTGCGGCTCCGACAGCCATGGTGACCTTCTTCCGGTCAAGCTCTGTCCGCAGTTCCTCTACTTCACGGTACAGCTCTCCCTCCTCCATGCCTCTGCACAGAGCTACGAATTCATCTCCGCCGATGCGGAACAGGTCGAATTCCTTCAAGGTTCCCCGCAGGCAGTCACAGGCTCTGAGGATCAATTGATCTCCTTTCGAATGTCCTTCTTCATCATTAACACGCTTCAGACCGGTAACATCGCAATACACCACGCCAATCTTCGTCTGAGGAAGAATCCCCGACACATATTTTTCCATGGCATAACGGTTCCCAAATCCGGTCAGCGGATCCGTATAGCTCATGATTTCCAGTTTTCTCACAAGATTACGTCGTCTTATGGAAGAAACAATAAAATGTCCCATGATCTGTAGGATCTCCGATGCAAAATCGATATATTTTGCCGGAGGGTTATCCACTCCATAGAAGCCGATCACTTTTTCATCATCATATAATGGTACGACTACTAATGAATGAATATTCTGTTTCGACAGTACTTCATACATCTCGGGATCTGTATCCCGGATCTCGCTCAGGTTCTCTGTCACAATATTCTGATACCCCGCGAACTTCTGATACCACTGGTCACAAACCTCCGGAGGCAGATCCTGCAGATTATCCTTTTCCGGTATCACGCCTCTGGCTGCCCACTCATATGTATTATCATCATGACCATGATCATTTTTTTCAAAAATATAGGTACGGTCTGCCTCCATTGTTTTCCCCAGAAACTCCAGCAATACCTCCAAAGTCTGATTCGGAGTTTCCTGTCTGAGTGCAACACGGATCGCCTGATTCATTGCTGCTTCCATTTCATGGTAATCCATAGAGGTTTCCCTGTCCCCGGAATGCCCACAGTCAATAGCGATCTCCATGCGCAGCATTCTGCCATCGTCTTCCACCAGGGTATCCTTGATACGGAAATCCGTTTTTACTACCGGATTGTAATATTCCCATTCCTTAAAATAGCCGGGTCTGAGCTGCTCATTATTGCAGATACTGCAGGGAGCGGAATTCCCCTGTAACACCTCATAGCACTTTAACCCGACAATCTCTTCCTTACTCTGAAAGCCATAGCTCTTCAAAGCTTTTTGATTCATATATACTAATTGATTCGTCTCCGGATCCGATACATACACATACTCATCCAGATGTTCAAAAAATTCCCATATTTTTCCCATGTCTAACCTCTTTCATCCCCTCATACCTAATAATTTAGTATACACTTTCAAACGCTTTGCGGCAAGCATTTTCTCTCAAAAATGCCTGTAGCAGGCGCACATCGTCCGTGACAATTCCATCCGCTCCGCTATTCACGATCTGCCGCATGGCACCGGAGGTGTTGGCTGTCCAGCCATATACGGATTTTCCTTCGTAATGGATGGCTTCCACCATGTCTGCTGTAAGATTTTTCCCTTCGATGCTATAGCTGTCCGCATAATCCAGATCATAGTCATCCTCTCCCAGATCATGGGCAATATATACTGTGGAGATGTCCGGCTCCAGTTCCTTTACTCTCTGCAGGATTCCCCTATTCATGGATCCTATGATGCATTCGTCCACCATATCATACTCCTGAAGCAGCGCAAGGACATTCTCCTCCAGTTCCTGCTCCTGCCCGGAGTATTTTAATTCGATCATTAATGTGATCCGGTCCTCGGCACAGGCAAGCATCTCTTCCAGTGTCGGGATCTGTTCTCCTCTGTATGCTGCAGAAAATGTACTTCCCACTTCCAGTGTAGAAAGCACGTCTGCCTCTGTATCCCACACACAGACATCCTCGCCCGCAGTACGCTTGAAATTGCTGTCATGCATCACGATCAGTGTCCCGTCGGATAACTGCTGTACATCGATCTCGGCGATGGGGGCTCCGTCCCGGATGGCCTGCTCCAGTGCCGCGAGCGTATTCTCCGGGGCTACCTTAGCCCCTGCCCGGTGAGCCACCACGATCATGGGAGTGTCTTTACCGGCTGCCAACACCTGCGGCAGCACACCATAGGTCAGAAAATAAACGAACAGAAGCATTACAATTGCTGTTTTCCGGATTGTTTTCATCATTTTGCCCTCCCACGATAGTTTATGATCACTTTTATTGTAACAATTGACCATAAACTCCATGCGAGGATTTTGTTAATTTTTTGTAAATATTACGACTATTCAGAGCCATGTAACTTCAGGTACGGTATTCGGCGGATGCTTGCTTACGCAAGAATACCTGCCTGAAGTTATAGGGCGAAGCAACGATAATGAGCAAAAAGAAAGCTTCGCAGAATCGCTTTTGCGAATTAGCGTTCTGAATAGTCGGTAAGCCCGGATAAGCATTTTTACTTCCGAAATACCACTATCACCTCATGGGCAAACAGCGGAAATGCTGCCAGTACACTTAACAGAAGCCACTCCTGTCCCGACAGATGCGAGGTACCGAAAGCCCTGATGAGAAATGGGATCTCCGTCACGGCAAACTGCAGGATGAAACCGATGATACATGCTGCCACCATCAGCAGATTATCCCGGGGGCTCATGGCAAATACGGACTTCTGTACATCACGCATGCCGATGGCATGATACAGCTGGCACATTCCAAGCACAGTAAATGCATAGGTCTGCGATTTCGCCAGTATCTGTTCCCGGGACATCAGTTCCCTGAGGCGTTCTACCCAGGTAAACGGATTGCCCACAAGCTCCCCTTCCGCCGCCAGGATCCCGCAGGGAAGCACCAGAAATGCCGCCAGTCCGATCACGGTGATCAATGCTCCATAGAACAACGTACATGCTATTCCTCCTCTGGCAAACAGGCTCTCCGATGCTTTTCTGGGCGGGCAGCGCATCAGGCTTTTGCTGTCATTTTTATCCACTCCCAACGCCAGTGCCGGAAGGGAATCCGTGATCAGATTGATCCAAAGGATATGGCTGGATTTTAATGGAGATGCCAGCCCCATTGCCACCGCCACAAACATGGTCATCAGTTCTCCCAGGTTGGACGATAGCAGAAAAATCACCGATTTCCGTATATTCTCATAGACACCTCTGCCTTCCTCGATGGCTTTTTCAATGGTGGCAAAATTATCATCTGCAAGGATCATATCCGCTGCCTGTTTGGCGACATCCACTCCGGTTCCCATAGCGACACCAATGTCCGCCGCTTTTAAGGAGGGGGCATCATTGACCCCGTCACCGGTCATCGCCACGATCTCCCCATTTAGCTGTAGCCCTTTCACGATCCGCACCTTCTGTGCAGGCGTGACTCTTGCATAGACTCTTAAGTCCTTAATTCTCTTTAAAAAAGAAGTGTCATCCAGCCGTTCCAGTTCTCTGCCCGTAATACACTGGCTGCGGTGTCCCGCGATCCCCAGCTGTCTGGCAATGGCATAGGCAGTATCCACATGATCTCCCGTGATCATCACCGTGGTCACCCCCGCATGACGGAAGATCTCCACGGCTTCCCCAGCCTCCGGTCTGGCGGGATCCCGCATTCCCACGATACCAAGGAACGTCATTCCCTCTTCCCCACCTCTGCAGTCTTCACTCTGTGCCGCTGCCAGTGTCCGAAGAGAGAGGGAATTCATCCGTTCCACAGCCTCACCTATCCGCTTCCGCTGCGTGGAGGTCATGGGAACGCTCCTTCCTTCCTGTAAAATATGGGTACAGTGCTGCAAGATCACATCCGGAGCCCCTTTGGTATAGGCAATCCCTCTCCCGGATCTGCCACCGGGAAGCCTATGACAGGTCGTCATCATTTTCCGCTCGGAATCAAAGGGGATCTCATCAAAGCGGGGATACTGCCGCTCCAGCCGCTCTCTCTGCAGACCGTATTTCGCCCCAAAGTCTAAAAGTGCCAGCTCCGTGGGATCTCCGATGCGCTGCTCTCCCCGCAGCGAAGCATCATTGCACAAAAGCATCCCTCTCAACAGCTCCGGCAGAATGCGGTGTTCCCCTCTGCCACCTGTCCCCGTGACATCCTCCATCACGTCGTACCACCAGCATTTCTCCACAGTGAGTCGGTTCTGGGTAAGTGTTCCTGTCTTATCCGAACAGACCACACTGACCGCTCCCAGTGTCTCCACCGAAGGAAGTCTTCGAATGATGGTGTGCACTTTGACCATTCTGGTCACTGACAGGGCCAGGCAGATCGTGACTACTGCCGGCAGCCCTTCCGGTACTGCGGCAACCGCAAGTGAGATCGCTACCAGAAGCATCTCCGGAATATTTCTATGTTGAAATACCGCCAGCAAAAACAGTCCGGCGCACACCCCCAGAGAGAGAATACTCAATAGCTTCCCCAGATCTCCCAGCCGCTTCTGTAATGGTGTCATCTCATCTTCCGTATCCGTGATCATGGAAGCGATCCTGCCGATCTCCGTATCCATGCCGGTGGCCACCACCAGCCCTTCCCCATGACCGTTCGTCACCACTGTGGACATATAGACCATATTGACCCGTTCGGTTAACGGGATCTCTTGCCTGCAGTCTGCCAGGAACAGGGCATCTTTCTCCACCGGGACGGATTCTCCGGTGAGCGCGGATTCTTCCACCTGGAGGTTCGCACTTCTGGTCAGTCTGATATCCGCCGGAACCCGTGCCCCTGCCTCCAGCTCCACCAGATCTCCCGTCACCAGTTCCGCCGCTGGGATCTCTCTTCGGATGCCGTCGCGGATCACGATCGTCCGGGGAGTGGTAAGTTTTCTTAACGCTTCCAGTGCTTTTCGAGCTTTTCCCTCCTGGAGCATTCCCACTAGCGCATTTACCAGGACCACCGTACCGATGATCAAGGCATCGCTGACTTCTCCCAGGAGAATGGATACCACTGCTGCAATCAATAATATGTAGATCAGCGGATCCTTCAACTGCTCCAGAAAAAGCTGTATCTTTGTCTTTTTCCGCGCAGCTCTCATCTCGTTCCTGCCATTTTGCCGTAAACGACGAAAGGCCTCACCTTCGGTAAGACCTTTCACTGTGTCACTATTTAGTTTACTTATGGTTTCCTGTATATTCTGCTTCTCGAACACGGCTGCTCTCCAATGCTTGTTTCTATGCATTGTATGCGGAAATGTCCGGCTTGATGATAACCGTCACCGATTATTTCTCGTTTCTTAACTGGAAAGCATCTGTCAGTTCGTTCATGTTGGTCGCCTGAGCAGACAGTTCTTCACTGGTAGCGGAAGTCTCCTCTGCGGTAGCGGAGTTGTTCTGTACCACCGTAGATATCTGCTCGATGCCCTGTTCGATCTGGGCCATGGCATCTGCCTGTGCATTGGATTCTTCCATGGCTTTCTTGGACTCGTTCGCCAGATCCTCAATACCTTCCACCACTTTCTGCAAAGCTTCCGCCGTTTTATCCGTGATCTGATTTCCTTTTTCGATCTCCTGCAGCGAGGTTTCGATCAGTTCCCTGGTATGTACCGCGGACTGTGCACTGTCATCCGCAAGCTTCCGAATCTGTTCAGCCACCACGGCGAAACCTCTTCCGGCTTCCCCCGCTCTGGCAGCTTCAATTGCTGCATTCAGGGACAACAGGTTCGTCTGGGATGCGATATCCTCGATCTCACCGATAATATCACTGATCTGCTTGGAAGTCTCATTGATCCGCTGCATGGCATCGGTCAGTCCCTTCATCTCTTCTCCACTGGTTCTGGCCTGTTGCTGATATTCCATTGCCTTCTCATAAGATGCTCCGAGAGCCTTGGCATTTTTCTCCACGATCTCAGTGACGTTCGTAATGGTCGCCTGCAGTTCCTCCACAGAACCGGCCTGGTCTGTAGCACCCTCTGCCAGTCCCTGTGCGGCATCCGCCATCTGACCCGCGCCGGCAGACACCTGGCTTACCGCATTTTTGATCTCACCCAGTGTCTCACTGAGCTTATGATTCAGCTTGCGGATAGACTCCAGTAATCCGCTGAAATCTCCTATGTAGGCTTCCCTGCAATTACTTACGATCGCAAAATTGCCCTCAGACATTTCTCCCAACAGATAGTCCGTATCACCGATTACCTGCTGCAAATTATCGGAAAGGCTGGCGGTCGCCTCCGCAAGTATCTGCAGCTCATCGCCGGTCTCTACCTTCGGTGCCGGAGTATGCAGATCACCCTGTGCTAACAGCTGTATTCTGTCTGTGCACTGTGCCACCGGCTCCCCGATACGCTGTCCGATCTGTTGTGCCTTGTAAATGCTGTATGCCACTGCGATCACACCGATCGCAGCACCTATGATAATGCCTGTTACAACGGAACCCAGGAAATCCGTAACCGGTGCATCTACAGCCACCATCCAGCCGTTAGTACCATCAATCGGGGCATACGCCTGTAATGTATAAGCACCTTTTCTGAAATAGGTTCCGTATCCTGTCTCACCCTTAAGCATCTGCTGCTCTATTTTAGCAATTCCCTTCAGTGAGCTGTCTGTCTGTGACAATTCAATATTATTTTTCTGCTCCTGGGCAATGGCGGAATCACTATGTGCGATCGTAATACCCGTAGACCCCAACAGGTAGCATCCGGAATGCTCACTGATAGAAATGGCTGCGCAAATATCATTTAAGAACTCCGGATCCGGTACTACAAATACCACGCCGATGATCTCACCGTCTTTATCTCCGCCTTCATAGACGGGTGCAGATATGATCACGCTGAGTTTTCCGTCTGTCTTGGCAATTACGGGATCCGATACCACCACTTCTCCCTGCATGGACCGTTTAAAATACTCACGATCATTATAATCCGTTCCGTCAGCGGCACAGATACCATTACTTCCGATCAGCTTCCCCCTGACCATTCCATAAGCTTCCACGCGCTGATTAATATACTCCTGCTTCTGTGCCGGTGTAAATACAGCCGCGGAAAGCTGATAGCTGCATCCCAGCTCAGATACGATCGTCTCCGATACCGTTAATTCCTGACGGATCCGATCCGCTGACAGCTTTGCGATCTCCTGCATATCAGCCTTCAGTCTGCTCAGGGTACCTGACAGATTCATGATCATAGACACAATGACCAATGATACGATCGATAGCAATACCAGCCGCCGGATTGCCTTCTGCAGCCGCTCGCGGATCGTGGTCTTACCATTGGTCTGACGCTTTTGTCCCTTCTGTGTAGTTTTTGCACTCATAATGTACCTCTTTTCTCCGGCGAGATGTCTCTCCACCTTCTCAAGCCGGCATTTTTCTGCAATGCTGCTGACACTACTGCTGTATCACCATTATAACATTTTCCGAACCTTTTTGCTACCTTATGAGTGCAAAGAAAGAGTTAATATTTCAAAAAATATCAACTCTTTCCCTGTTTTGTCTGTTTATTTATATTTTTCTGTCCCATTAGGCAGAAACTTTTTGGGATCAATAACCAAATTCTTGTGCAAAATACAGTTTTCCACCTGTCTCATAGACAGCAATGCTGCAGGTCGTAAAATCGCCTGCCAGGATATTCGCTGCATGGGTGGGAGAAGCCATCCAGGCATCTACCACGCTCTGTGCGGAATCATATCCCTTCGCCAGGTTCTCACCCCACATCAGTTCACTGTTCACGGTATACCAGTCTCTGCCGTTCGGTCTGGTATGAGAGAATTTGGAAGCAGCTTCCTGTGCTCTTACCATAGCGCAGGACTCCAGTCCGTTGCTCCAGGTAAGCTCCGCAAGTCCATTCTCTGCTCTCTTCGCATTCACCAGTGCCAGTGCATCGGTTGCCATGGTGCGAAGTTCATTGGCCCGGGCAATCTCTGCTTCGCTCATGCCGGCTCTCTGTACAGATCCTGCCAGTGCCACCGCCTCTTCATCGAACCATACGGTTCCGTCACTGTCCGCCGGATCACGACTGACAGAGGACAGATCTGCATTCCTGCCGCAGCCTGCCAGGCTAAGCATCATGATTACTGTCAGAATCAGACTCATCCATCTTTTTTTCATTTGTTTACCCTCTTTCATGAATTTTATGGTAAATATATGTCATTACTGTTCTTATTGCTTCTTCTTAAGGATAAGCCATGCTCCCAGGCCTATCAAGGACAAGGCAAAACCAAGATTCCATGCATCGGAAGCGTCGCCGGTCTGCGGCCGTCTCGATGCTCCGAGGACTGCTCTGTCTGCCAAAGGTGTCGGATCATCCTCGATCGTCACCATTCTGTGGCGTCTCGCACCAAGTACCTGCGGTGCCTCGGGTGTTACAGGATCCGCAGGGGTACCGGGATCATCCGGGGTTGGCGTCGTATCCGGAGCGCCCGGAGTCGGAGTAGGTGTCGGGTTGTTGTCAGGAGTTGTCGACGGTGTTGCCGTAGGCGTTGCCGTTGGTGTTGCCGTAGGCGTTGCCGTTGGTGTTGCCGTAGGTGTTGCCGTAGGTGTTGCCGTAGGTGTTGCCGTTGGTGTTGCCGTCGGTGTCACGGTCGGCGTAGGCTCTTCACTGGGATGCCACTCATTTCCACTAAAGTGACACTCTGCTTGCGTTTGCAAATTTGCAGCTACAATTCTACCTGAATTATTTCCTGCTTCGAGAATCACCTTAGCACATGGTGCAAGAATCGTTCCTCTTGTAGTAGATAAAGTAATAGTTCCATCATATGTTCCAAAATTATACACTAACAAATTTGCATTATCTGCTTCCGGGTAATTATCAATGCCAGATGTGCTCTGTCCTACCAACTTAAAATTATTACCATCAGGTGTTATATTAAATACAACCGTTTTACCGTTTTCCACAGCTACTTTAGGTTCAAAATCCGAAATTCCATTTACGCGAAAAATATTCTGTCCATCATTCAAGGAAATCTCATTAGAACTCAATTCCGTTCCCATTGCATGCAAGTTTTCAGCATTTGTACGAATAGCTGTAAATGCTCCTGCCAGATCGAACTGACCTCTTTCAATTTTTCCAATCTGCTCAGTGGTTCCTACATAAACTCCATTTACAAACCATTGATTACCTCTTTGCTCAAAAGAAGCTGATTTTAGAATCAGATTAGAACATCTAATATTGGAGCCTGAACCTGTATATTCACCATCTACATAAATAGTACCTTTTCCTGTATAGCCAATGTTATTATAATATTTCAAACTGCCTGTGCAGATATTAGCTTCACTGTCACCGCTCTGCTCCGTAATTCCCTCTACAAAAATTCCATAGCCATTGGCAGCTCCTAAAACTCCAGCAATATCCACAGTCACCGCATTTACTGTCTCATTTGCTTCCGCACATAAATTCATTGTCAGCGGCATGATAAGACCTGCACCTGCTGCCTCTTCCGGTGTAACCATCGTCGTTGCTTCCGGTGTTACCTCCGGATCAGCTACTACATTTTCTTTCACAACAGCGTCACCACCGGATACAGACTCTTCCCCTACTACTGTAGCCGCTTCCTCTGCCTGTACCGTAAGTGTTCCGTTCCCTGCGACAGTTCCCACTACCAGCGCTGCCACCAGAACCTTTACGATTTTTTCTTTTACATACTTACTAAGTCTGCTCATCTGATTTCTCCCTTATATGAAACCCCATGTGTTACTCCCAACGCACTTAAACGTTTTCGTTCTTCTTTACATCTATTAAGACTATGGATCTCATAAAAAAGGTTCAGATTTTTTATTAAATTTGTGATTTATTGCTTATTTTTGTTCTCTGGTTGTCCATTTGTGGTACCAATGTCCTAATAAGCGGCCGTTTCTGTCAGTACTCCATGGAGCAGTGCTCTTCGCTTCGTGCCTGCGGAACCATAGCAGGTAGACAGCGACACAATGTTCCCCCTGTCGCTTAAGTCCGCATCCGAGGCATACAGGGAATGTTCCGTCGCCCACTGCACGTAATCATCGTAGGAAGCATCCGAGGTAAAGGTTGCGAAGCGGTCGCTGGTGCTTCTGGTCTCGTAATAAGCAAAGATTTCATAAATATAGACCTTATCTTCCGTATAGATATAAAAATACGGATCCTCCTTACAGCTTACCGTCCCCTTCAACAGATTTTTAAAACTACCGAACATGCTCTCATCCCGCATATTATGTCCGAAGACGAAGGTGTTCCGGTCCGACCAGTCCGCCGAAGCCTCACAATCCATGAAAATACATCCGGCATTTACACTTTCTCCCTCAAAAGAATGCTTCAGATAATAATTGTTGTCCTCGCCCTGTACCACCGGATAGCTGATATCCAGCGCCGGAAAATAAAGCCATCCCCGGAAATCCGGATTGGTCTTCTTGAGATTTGCAAAATCAATCTGCAGATCGGGGTAGTTTTTCACCTGTACTTCTTCCGTCTCTTCCACCCTGGACTCTTCCACCACTGCCTCCTGTCTTATGGTATCATATTCGTTTTTCGCCTTTTGCTCCGACAGATAGGAATACAGACTCATCCCTCCGGTGATCAGAACTGCCGCCGCCAGTATTGCTGTGATGATATTTTCCACTTTCTTATTCTTCATGTTTGTCCCCTTTTTGCATCTGTCTGAATTTACTAATGATTATAACTTATTTTTAAGTATTCGTCTTTACGAAAGACTCATTTTTTGATATTTTTAAGTTGTGATCATAAAAATATTGGGGGGAATTATATCTTATGATACATTTTTTTGCTATCCTTTCACTGCTTCTGTGCGGTGTCTGCTATACCGGTTTCCAAAAAGAGGAAGACAAATGTAAATTCCAAAACATTACCCGGTTCGTCTGGATCATTTTCGGGGCTGCCCTGCTGCTTCGTCTGATCCTTGCTTATACCACCCACGGTTTCGGCAATGATATTGCCTGTTTTGCTGCGTGGGCTGACCGGATCTTCTCCGTAGGTCCCGGGGCATTCTATTCCGCGGAGACTTTTACCGATTATCCGCCCGGATTCATGTATGTCCTGTATCTCATCGGGGCACTGCGTTCCCTGCTTGGGATCCCTTATTATTCCAGCCTGCATATCATGCTGTTAAAGCTGCCTGCTATTCTGTGCGACATGGCCTGCGGCTGTCTGCTCTTCAGAGAGGCGTCAAAAAGACTGCATTTTTCCGAAATGCAATCTGTATGTGTAGCTTGTGCTTATCTGTTCCAGCCGGCAATCATCCTGAATTCTTCCTGCTGGGGGCAGGTGGATTCCGTTCACACCCTTGTGGTGATCCTGATGTGCCTGTTTCTTATGGACGGCAAAATGCTTCCGGCTTATGCGATCTACGGTATTGGAATTCTGTTAAAGCCGCAGACACTGATCTTCACTCCCGTCCTTCTGGTCGGCATTTTGGATCATGTATTTTTGCAGGATTTTTCCTGGAGGAAATTTTCTTATAATCTGTGCGGCGGTCTGGCTGTGATCTGCGGCATGCTTCTGTTGTGCGTTCCCTTCGGTCTGGATGCCGCCACCTCGCAGTATACTTCCACGCTGGGTTCCTATGAATATGCAGCGGTTAATGCCTATAATTTCTGGGGGCTGTTAGGCATGAACTGGGTGGACCAGAACACGATCTTTCTGTTCCTTCCCTGCCGAACCTGGGGATCCATTGCCATTGTGCTGATCGTTCTTTTTACTTTTCTGATTGCCTTGCGTTGCCGAAAAGAACCTTCACGCTATTTTTGCCTCGGTGCTTTTATCATTCTGACTATGTTCCTGTTTTCTGTCAGAATGCACGAACGCTATATGTATCCGGGACTTGCACTGCTGCTGTTCTGCTGTCTGTATAAACCCGCCGGCTCCCTGTGGAAATGTTATGCCGGTTTCGCCGCGCTGCATTTCTACAACACTGCCAACGTGCTGTACCATTACGATCCGCAGAACTATGACCGCAAGGCTCCCATAATTCTGCTGGTATCCGCAGGCATGTTATATTGTCTATATGATTTCTACAAAATCATCTGGAAATATTATATTCATGGGGAAGCGGTGACTGTTGCCGCCACAACTGCGGGTGACCTCGGCTCCCACTTCCGGGAACATTTTCTCTCCCCCTTAGCGCCCACACCTTCTAAGGAGCAGGTGCGCTTCACGAGAGCAGACCTGTGTCTGTTGCTGACAATCTGTGCTCTCTACAGCTTTTTTGCACTCTATGACCTGGGCGACCGCAAGGCTCCCGAGACAACCTACGATATGACACAGAATCAGGTCATTGAACTGGAATTTCCGGAAAATACAGTTCCCGTTACCCTGGCAAGTTACATCGCGCCCTGGCATCAGCGGCATTTTACGGCTGAAGTCCGTAGCTCAAAGGCCGAGGACTGGACGTATCTGGGCGAGATCATTCTGAATAATGTCTTCACCTGGCAGGATGTGTCTTTGGAAGATCTGACCCGGCAGGCAGGCGTAACCGACGCCCGCTGCCTGCGTCTCACACTGACCGATACGGATGCGTCTCTGATCGAACTGGTCTTCACGGATGCGGACGGTGAAATCCTGCGCCCTGTGAATGCCTCTGCTTACGAGACTTTGTTCGATGAGAGCGATTGCTACCCGGAACGCTATTCTTTCCGTAACAGCATGTATTTCGATGAGATCTATCATGCCCGTACGGCTTATGAATTCCTCCACGGACTGCCCACTTATGAAAATACGCATCCGCCTCTGGGCAAAATTCTGATCTCTGTGGGTATCGCTATTTTCGGGATGAATCCCTTCGGCTGGCGGATCATGGGTACTTTATTTGGCATCGCCATGCTGCCCTTCCTCTATCTGCTGGGGAAGAAAATGACCGGCAATACCCCTGCAGCGGCTCTCGCCTGCTTCCTGTTTGCCTTTGATTTTATGCATTTTACACAGACGAGGATTGCAACGATCGATGTCTATATCACGTTCTTCGTGATTGCCATGTACTATTTTATGTACAGTTATTGCTCCATGAGTTTTTATGACACGCCACCACATAAGACCTTCCTTCCATTAGGATTGTGCGGTGTCTGCATGGGGCTTGGCATTGCCTGCAAATGGACCGGTGTCTATGCCGGATGTGGTCTGGCACTGCTGTTTTTCGCGCATTTGCTGCGTCGCTACCGAGAATACCTTTATGCCAAAGCACATCCCGGCAAAAGCACAAACGGTATCGATCATAAATATATAGTGAAGAATTTCCCTGACTATACGATCAAGACCATCGATTTCTGTCTGACCTTTTTCGTATTGATCCCGGTAGTGATCTATCTGCTGTCCTACCTGCCGTTTGTGAATACTGCTCATCCCGGCCTGCTTGACCGTATGCTGGCGAACCAGACTTCCATGTTCAATTACCACAGTGGCCTGGAGGCGACACATCCCTACTCTTCCTCCTGGTATGAGTGGCCGACCATGGTACGTCCGATCTGGTATTATTCGGGATATGTGACCGATGCAATCAAAGAGGGGATCAGCGCTTTCGGCAATCCTGTTGTATGGTGGATCGGTATTCCGGCATTTATTTACATCCTGTACCTGTTAATTCGCAATAATGCGTTTCTCTGTTCTCTGACAGGACACACAAAAACAGAGAGCTCCACAGATACTGCAATTACCCTGTCCCACAGAGAATATGCAACAGCTGCTTTTCTGGCAGTCGGCTACCTGGCGCAGTACCTGCCCTGGTTCTTTGTCACCAGGATCACTTTCATCTACCACTATTTCCCCAGTGTTCCTTTTGTGGTACTGATGATCGTGTACAGCCTGATGCAGTGGAAGAAACATGTATCCGACCGCGCCTTTGTTATCGGCTGCTGCGCTTATGCCACGGTGGCGTTTGCCCTGTTCCTGCTGTTCTATCCGGTATTGTCCGGACAGCCGGTGGATGTGGATTTTGTAATAAAATACTTACGTTGGAGACCGACCTGGGTATTGATCTCGGGTTAAATGAAAGGCAAGAGACTATTATGACCATTCTTCTGAATACCATCTTCATTTTATTTATAGGAATATGGTTTGTTCGCTTTTTTGTTGAAATGGATGTTCCGGAAAAATACAGAGTTTCTCGATTTTTTCAAAATACAACAGACTATAAAGGAGAAGGTCTGACGAAAAAAGACGTTCTCCGGATTCTGTTTTTGGCTTTTCTGATCCGTGTACTGATATATTTTGCAAGTGTGCTTATCTATTTGGTGCAATCAGATTTTTTATCACATGCAGCTGCATTTTCCTGGAATGATTTTTTCAATCTGTGGAATAAATCTGATGCCCAGCATTATCTTGATCTCGCGGAAAAAGGATATGTCAATTGCACAGAAGTAACGGAATGGTCTGGCAGAGAAGAGCATCTATTTCTCGTCTTCTTCCCGTTATATCCCTGGTTCATCCGCTTCTTTCACTTTTTTGTGAACAGTTATGCTGTGGCTGCATTTGCTGTTTCCATCATTTCTTTTTGTGTGGGCTGTGTCTTTTTCTATGGTGCTGTAAAGGAGGAATACGGAGCTTCCATTGCCGAGAAATCATTGACTTTGTTATTGTTATACCCGTTTTCTTTTTTCTTCGGAGGAATCATGACAGAGAGCTTGTTTTTCTGTCTGATTTCTGCGGGTTTTTTCTATATCCGCAGGCATAAATGGCTGATTGTGGGGCTGATTGGGCTTTTAGCATCCCTCTGTCGTATTCAGGGTGTTATCCTTTTTGGCGTCGGTATAATTGAATTTCTAATATCTTCTCAACCAATTCGGATGATTGAGGAGGGGCAGTTCAAGGGCTTTCTGAAACACTTTTTTACAGAGACCGTCTGGCTGTTTCTGATTCCCATCGGGAACCTTGTGTACTTAGAGCTTAATTATCAGATCACCGGCAATGCTTTTCAGTTCACTGTTTATCAGGAGAATCACTGGTATCACACCGCTACCTGGTTCACAAATTGTGTGGCGGAAATTATGCGTTATATTTCCGGTCAGGTCTCCGATACCACGCTTCTCATATGGTATCCTGAACTGATTCTGTTCGTTGTGGCTGCTGCACTGCTTCTCTATTCTCTCCGGACCCAGCCGCTGAAATACAGTGCCTATCTCCTGGTCTATACCCTAATCAATTACTCTGTCACATTTCTGATCAGTGGTGGGCGGTATATGCTGAATGCACTTCCTCTTTTTTTCTTTACCGCTGCATTACTTAATAAACACAAACTGTTGTATCCATTGCTGTGTTTTGCATCAGCTTTATTATATGGGATTTACTTTACTGCTTTTCTCATGGGTGGTGCGATTTATTGATTTTGTCCCTATTTACATTTGTGTGTCTGATGTATCAACAGTATAATTATACATTTCACGAATTGCGTATGCAATTAGAAAATCAAGTAGTCCAAATTCAAATACAATACCATAAGGCTTTCCAGATAATCTGGGAAACAGTAGTAATGATTAGTGGCGTTTCGTACCAGTATCAAAAGCCTTTGACCATATATTTACAGACCAAGAGCTTTACGAAGAATACAACCTTACTGATGAAGAAATAAATATCATAGAATCAGTCATCAAAGAACGAAAATAACAATACCAATACCCTTTGTCATGTGGTAAAATAAAGAAAAACCTATTATGAAACCTAAGGAAGGATTGGGCATGAAAATTTTGAAAAGTATTCTTAATTATATTCCATTAGCCACGTTTATCATATTTGTGGTTACTGATGGAATTATTTCTTTAACATCGGCATTAATTTTTGTTATTTCCACGATTGGTCTACTGATTAATTGGAAAAGAAAAAAACCAGCGATGAAGAATTAAGAAAATTCATGTTTATCAATTACAGGTGACATTGAAAGAGTCAGCCCATTCAAGGTGCTGGCTCTTTAAAAATTCCATTCTAATAAATTGCACGACAACTTATAAAAAAATATGCTCCACATTATGGAAAAATGTATATAAATGTATAAAAGTATCAAAATCGAATAATTATAAGGACTTATGCATCAGACACACTTTTGTAAAAAGGGAGTTGATTTTCTCACAGAAAATATTGCTGTATCATATTTTCTACGATGTTAGATTTTAGAGGAGCCTCTTCCGATTCATAGGTGGCCAGTAGTGTATCCGACAGCATAATTCCATTTATGTTATAGAGCTGCATTTTCCGAAAAGCAACCTGCGCATAATTTTCATTATCCATCATACCAAAGTGCTCCCAGTAATAGATTTGTCCTGTTACCGGGTGCCTTATGGTAAAATCCGGATAGATCACTCTCTTTCCCAAATGTAATGCTTCCTCGTAATGAAATGGTATCCTGTTCACATGCAGCATCGTCGCAATGATTGCCTCTGATTTGGAACGCACCTTCTGTCCGTTGAAAATAGGATGAATCAGTTGTTCCGGATATTTGGGGCATCTCTCATAATCCTGCTTTTCCCATTCAGCAATTTCTGTATTTACTGAAGTAAATACTTTTTTCAACAGTTCTGCATATACAGCAGTCTCAAGCAACTGTTCTTCTCCCGTTTGCTCTTTGTTACACAAATCCAAATAACTTTGTATTGCTCGTTTTTCTTGCACTATATCCTGAAGCATTACTTCATAATATTTCTTTTCCGCCATAGAGACAGCGGTATTTTTTTCATTGCTAGGAATATAAATTTTCTGTCCATCACAAGATATGTACCATTTCTTATGCTTACCGTTTTGAGAATAGATCAGTTTACCTACCGGATATGTCTGCAGTCGTTCCAAAATGTTTTTTTCCCGTTGGTCCAGCACTTCTTTTTCTCTTAGCATCTGGTGATATAGCATGACTTCGCCTTTCTCTTATTTTATTGTGATTTAATCAGTTACTTTTTGTTGAAATTCTGCTGAAACCAGCTGGATTTTCACAAGAGTTGTAAATAGAGTTTCATGGTCAGATGAAATGTAACAATATTACATCATATTTCTATCAAGTTGTAAACCTTTATTTTTTCATGGGCACAGCACAGGCTTGCGGCGGTGGCTGTGCCCTCCTGGTTCCATTTCATGGGCACAGCAAAGGCTTGCGGCGGTGGCTGTGCCCTCGTCCGGCTCCGCCAGACACAAACATCACATATCCATAAAAACAGTGCCCGGATCATATCTTCCCTGATCCGGGCACTGTTCACTATCAAATCATAAATTCTCTTAGCCTTCAGCGATGGCATTACCGGTATACAACTGGTAATATCTGCCCTTCTGGGAGATGAGTTCATCATGGTTGCCGCGCTCGATGATGCGACCCTGTTCCAGGACCATGATGCAGTCACTGTTTTTGACAGTGGACAGTCTGTGGGCGATGACAAAGGTGGTTCTGCCCTTCATCAGTTTATCCATGCCGTCCTGTACGATTTTCTCAGTGCGGGTATCGATGGAGCTGGTCGCCTCATCCAGGATCAGTACCGGAGGATCCGCTACTGCGGCTCTGGCGATGGACAGAAGCTGTCTCTGTCCCTGGCTTAAGTTCGCACCGTCACCGGTGAGGACTGTGTTATAGCCATCCGGAAGCTGACGGATAAAGGTATCCGCATTTGCTAACTTCGCTGCGGCAATGACTTCGTCATCCGTAGCATCCAGCTTACCAAAACGGATATTTTCCATAACGGTAGCGGTGAACAGATGGGTATCCTGCAGTACGATACCTAAGGATTTTCTCAGATCCGCTTTCTTGATCTTGTTAATATTGATGCCGTCGTAACGGATCTTACCATCCTGAATATCATAAAAACGGTTGATCAGGTTCGTGATCGTGGTCTTACCGGCGCCGGTGGAGCCTACGAATGCGATCTTCTGACCGGGCTTTGCATACATCTCGATGTTATGCAGCACGATCTTGTCATCATTATAGCCGAAGTCCACATCGTCAAATACTACTTCACCCTGTAACTCAATATAATCTACAGAACCATCCGCCTGATGCACATGCTTCCATGCCCACATACCGGTTCTCTCGGGACACTCTACGATCTTGCCGTCTACCTTTTTCGCACGTACCAGAGTTACATAGCCTTCGTCGGTCTCTACTTTTTCATCCAGCAGATCAAAAACTCTCTTAGCGCCTGCCTGTGCCATGACGATACTGTTCAACTGCTGACTGACCTGGCTGATGGGCATGTTGAAGCTCTTGTTAAAGGTTAAGAAGCTGGCCAGCTTACCTAAAGTCAATCCTGCAAAACCACCCAGTGCCATAGCACCGCCGACGATAGCACATACCACGTAGCTTAAGTTACCCAACTGTGCATTGATAGGCCCCATCAGGTTGGCAAACTTATTTGCATTATAAGCACTTTCGCACAACTCGTCGTTCAACTTTTTGAACTCTTCCAGGCTCTTGTCTTCATGACAGAATACCTTGACTACCTTCTGACCTTCCATCATTTCTTCGATATAGCCATTCACGGTACCGATATTCTTCTGCTGCTTTACGAAATATTTTCCGCTCAGTCCCGCCACTTTACCGGTGACAAACATCATCAGTGCCACCATGATCAGACTGACTGCTGTCAGCGGGATACTCAGTACCAGCATACTTCCCAGCGTACCCACTACGGTAATAAAACTGGAAAATACCTGCGGTATACTCTGGCTGATCATCTGACGCAGAGTATCAATATCATTCGTGTAGATGGACATGATATCCCCGTGGGAATGGGTATCAAAATACTTGATCGGCAGCTTCTCCATGTGTTCAAACAGATCATCACGGAGACTCTTCAATGTTCCCTGCGTTATCGTGACCATGATACGGTTGTAAGCATACGTAGCCGCTACACCCACCAGGTAAAAGCCTGCCACACGGACAATTTCCCGGAACAGATTGCCAAAGTCCGGAGTCTCCTGTCCGATCATGGGCAGGATGTAGTCATCGATCAGCCTCTGCATGAACAGAGTACCCTGAATGCTTGCCACAACGCTCAGTACGATACAGATCAACACAAAAATGAAGTGAATGGCATAGTTTTTGAAAATATATGCCATCAGTCGTTTAAATACTTTTCCCGGATTCTCAATACGTTTACCACCCTGCATTCTTCTGCCGGGTCCACGCATTCCGCCGCCCATAGGTCCTGGCATTATGACTCACCTCCATTCTCATCAAAGTCGCCGCCACCCGTCTGGGTCTGGGCTTCATATACTTCTTTATAAATGTTATTGGTACGAAGCAGTTCTTCGTGAGGTGCGAATGCATCGATCCTGCCGTTATCCATTACGATGATGCGGTCCGCGTCCTGAATACTGGAGATACGCTGAGCGATGATGATCTTCGTCGTACCGGGGATCTCCGTGGCAAATGCCTTGCGGATCTTCGCATCAGTAGCGGTATCCACGGCGCTGGTGGAATCATCCAGGATCAGTACCTTCGGCTTTTTCAGCAGTGCTCTGGCAATACACAGTCTCTGCTTCTGTCCGCCGGATACATTGCTTCCGCCCTGCTCAATATAAGTATTATATTTTCCAGGCATCTTTTCAATAAATTCATCGGCGCATGCCAGACGACAGGCACGGATACACTCCTCTTCGGTAGCGTTCTCGTCGCCCCAGCGGAGGTTCTCCAGGATCGTACCGGAGAACAGCACGTTTTTCTGCAATACCACAGATACCTCATTACGTAAGGTTTCCAGATCATAGTTTCTGACGTCCTTGCCACCGACATAAACGGTACCCTCATTGACATCATACAGACGGCTGATGAGGTTCACCAGACTGGTCTTGGAGCTTCCGGTACCACCCAGGATACCGATGGTCTCACCGGCTTTGATCTCGAAATTCAGGTCATCTAACACCGGCTTTTCACTCTGTTTATTATAACGGAAGGTTACATGATCAAAACGGATGCTGCCGTCCGTCACATCATAATCAGGCTGTTCGGGATTCGTGATGTCTGCCTTCTCTTCCAGTACTTCCGCAATACGTTTGGCACTGGCAGCACTCATGGTCATCATAACGAAGATCATGGCTAACATCATCAGATTCATCAGGATCGTCATACAATAGGTCAGCAGACTCATCAGTTCACCGGTGGTCATCTGACTGGCAACGATCATGTGCGCACCCAGCCAGCTGATGCCCAGAATACAGCCATATACGGTAAACTGCATGACGGGCCAGATGGTGACCATCGTACACTCTGCCTTTTTGAACATCTTGTAGATGTTGTAGCTGGCCTTGTGGAACTTGTCGATCTCGTAGTCCTCACGCACATAAGCCTTTACCACACGCTGCGCCGCTACGTTTTCCTGTACGCTGGCATTTAAGTCATCGTATTTTTTGAATACTTCACTAAAGTATTTCGATACTTTTTTCATAATAAAAATCATGATGATTCCCAAAAATACCACGGCTACCAGATAGATGCTTGCCACTTTCGCGTTGATCAGAAACGCCATCAACATGGCGCAGATCAGGCTGACCGGTGCACGGAAGCACATACGTAAGAGCATCTGGTAAGCGTTCTGGATATTGGTAACATCCGTAGTCATACGAGTGACCAGTCCTGCGGTGGAGAACTTATCAATGTTAGAGAAAGAGAAGGTCTGAATGTTCTCATACATGGCTTCTCTTAAGTTTCTGGCAAATCCGGTGGATGCTTTCGCACCGTATTTACCACCCATGACACCGGCGAACAATCCGACAATAGCTGCCAGGACCATATAACAACCGATGACAAAAATATGTTTCATATCTCCCGCCTGCACACCGTCATCAATGATCGATGCCATCAGGAGCGGAATCACCATTTCCATGGCTACTTCCAGGATCATGAATATGGGTGTGACAAGGGATGCACGCTTATATTCCTTGATCTGTCTGGCTAATGTTTTAATCATAGCTGATTTCCTTTCTGCTTTTCTTCTTGTTAGTTCTATGTAATTTCCTTGTTATTTCTTTACTGCTTCTTTTTTATTTCTGAGCTGCTTCTTTGCTGTTTCTGCTTTTTCTGCTCTGATAAATACTCGGTGATCTGCCTGTCTGGAATAACTGCTGTCATCACTCATTTCGGCATGGTACGTTGGAACTTTTCACACGCTCACCGTCCATTCCCAGATTCTGCATCATCTTATCTAAAATAGTTAAGAATGTCCGTTTCTCTTCTTCGGTAATACCATCCTCCAGCTCCCGGTTGAAAATCCGGATCTGCTCTTCGATCATATTATGATGCTCGATTGCTTTCTCTGTCAGAAGAATCCTTTTTAATCTGGCATCCTCCGTCGACGCTACCCGGATAAGATATCCCTTCTGTTCCAGGCTCTGCAGCATTACCGTCGCCGTAGATCTGCGGATCCGGAACTCCCGCTCCACATCCTTCTGATATACATCACCGTTCCTGCTCTTATGATACAGATATCCCAGAAGCGGTCCCTGCATTCCGTTAAGTTCATGACTATCCTGCTGGGCGAAGATCACTTCCATCTTCCGGCGGATCATGTTGTTGGCGGCCTTGAGCTCGAATCCAAGTTGGCGGTTCGTCAATACATCTTCCTCGTTCATTCTGCCTCCTTATCTTCTATATGCTTCAAACCATAAACTGCTGAAATCAGCTTCTGCATTTTAGCATAGCATGAAAAGACGTACACTCAATGTTATTTTGCAAAAATGTTAGATAACTAACTTTTTTGTTGGCCATCTAACATTATAACGCAATCTATTCTCTTTGCAATAAAAAAAATATAAACTTTATATAAATTGCTATTAGTCCTTTACAATTCTCGCTTTATCTGTTTTAATCTGATTATGTATCTGTCTTCTATAACTATTTCTTTTATTTTCTATATTTTCTCGAAGGAGGCGTTTCTTATGTCTTTATTTTTTTCCGATTTTATTCATACCAGAACTGATCTTACACAGAAAATCTCTGATATTCAACAGCAGTTGAAACAATTACCCCATGGAAAACTGATCATTTCACATAATGGAGAAAATATCAAATGGTATTCCAGTGATGGTCATTCTAAAAAATATATTCCTAAATCTGATCGTGCACTTGCTGAGCAATTGGCGCTTCGCAAATATCTCACTTCCCTGCTAGAAGAATTACTTCAGGAGAAAAAAGCTATCAACTTTTATGACAGACATCGTCCAAAGGCAATAAAAAGTTCCATATTATTGCAGGATGTTTCACTCGGATATAGCGAATTGTTAGCTCCCTATTTTCAATTATCTCCCTCACACACAGCCTGGATGCAGGAGACTTACGACCGCAATTCCAAAAATTCTGAAAACCTCATCTATAAAGCTTTCAACGGCATCAACGTACGTTCAAAATCAGAAGCTATCATTGCCATGCTTCTTTATACAAACAAAATTCCATTTCGTTATGAATGTGCCCTTAACCTCGGCGATATTATATTTTATCCTGATTTCACAATTCTTCATCCTAAGACGGAACAATTGTATTATTGGGAACACTTTGGTCTGATGGATTCCCCCGGATATCGTCAAAATGCCTTTTCCAAACAGCAGCTTTATGCTGCACATGGCATTCTTCCTTCCGTTCACTTGCTTACAACCTATGAAAATCAGGCATATCCGTTGAATACGGAGCTTGTGGAAAAAATGATCTATTACTATTTTCTGCGGTAACTTCCTTACATGTTTTGTTCAAATGTCATTGTTTCAATTTTCGTGGGTCTATACAGATTTTTTCTCTTCTGAGTTCCATTTTTTTCGCTTTTTAATCGTCTTATTTTGTTAAATGGGTCTATACAGAAAAAATACTCCTCCAGGTACTCATTTTTACAAAATCAAGTATCCCTGACTATATTTTTTCTGCATAGACCCATATGCTTCAAATTATAAAATTTATTTGCCCTCTTGAGTATCTCAGAACAACATTTTTCTGTATAGACCCATAATAATTATCTGCCGGGCTATCATGCCGCTCGTATTTCTAGGGGTTATATCACTGGAAATCATTTTAACAACGGTCCCTGTCATCCTGGAATTCACACTTAGTCTTCCAATACCCGGCTTAAAACTTCATCCTCCAGCACCAGCTTTTTCGCGGCTTCGCGGTACTTTTCCTCATGGAGATAGGTATGGCGGTGCGGTTTGATGGAGGGTGCCATGTCGATGGCTTTGAGGAAATCGGATCTCTTCATATGTAAAGTTGCCACATAGTCCCAGAAGCCGGTATCCTGAAGCACTGTGCTGACACGGATATAGCGGTGATCCTGTACCTTTGCCATAATGTAGGTGGCAATGCCTACCTGGATACCATGTAACTGCGGCACTTCCAGAATCTTATCCAGTGCATGGGAGATCAGATGCTCACTGCCGCTGGTGGGAGCACTGCTGCCGGCGATCTCATTGGCAATACCGCTCATGGCCAGTGAATCCAGTAGTTCCTTCAGGAACAGCTCATCCTTGATGCTCTCGTAAGGGGTACGGACAAAGCTGTTCACCGCTTTCTTCGCAATCATGACCGCAAAATCATTCACTTCGCCGCAGCCTGCCTTCTCTTCAAAGATCCAGTCGTAGAGCGCTGTGATCTTGGAGATCATATCGCCGATGCCGGAGTAAATGAACTTCTCCGGAGCGGTACGGATCACCTGCGTATCCACGATGATACCATATGCCAGTCTCGCAGGAACAGATGTCCTCTTTCCCTGTACCAAAAGAGAGGCACTGGCACTGGAAAATCCGTCACTGGAGCTGGAAGTCGGCACACTGATAAAAGGCAGATTCCGCAGAAAAGCCGCATATTTTCCGGCATCGATGACCTTACCTCCGCCGATGGAGATCACAGCCTTTGCCTTATTGGGAATTGCAAAAGCCAGCGTAATAATATCATCAATATCTACTGTGTCCAGTTCATTATATTCCAGGACATTCACTTCTGCTTCCTTCAGGGAATTCATCACCAGTTCCCCAAACATGTCAATCAGTCCGTTGCCGAAAAATAGCACGACCTGGTCCAGATTCTCCGCCTTTAAATAACCGCCGATTTTTCCTAATGCGCCGTTTCCGATCTTCAAAATGGACGGAATCGCCATCTCTTTTCCTATCTGCATGGTAACCTCTCCTTTATCTTTTTCCGTACTGACCCGTTTCTGCCCGAAACCGTGCCCGGACAAAATTATTTTACACTGTTTTCTCTTCTATTTCAACCGGTCAACCACTGTGCACGTTCCCGCCGGAATCTATCCGCGCCTTTCAGACTACCCCACACGGATTCCAAACATCTGTAACACCCAAAGGATCAACCCCAACCCCCAGCTGGAAAAAATCCCATACAATATCACCGGCCCCGCAATGGTAAATATCTTGCAGCCGATGCCGAATACCTGACCTTCCTTTTGGTATTCCACCGCCGGAGCCGTCACGGAATTGGCGAATCCGGTGATCGGCACCAATGCACCGGCGCCTCCCCATTTTGCAATCTTGGGGTAAATATGAAACGCCGTGAGTACTACAGACAAAAATACCAGAAGCAGGGAACACCAGCTTCCGGAAGTCTGCGGATCCATCCCCAGCACATTTCCGGTATAATTCAGAATTCCCTGTCCGATACAACAGATGATTCCTCCGGTCAGAAATGCTTTCCCCATCTGCGTCCACAGATTGTGTGTCGGTGTGACCGACTTTACATACTGTTCGTATTCCTGCTTCTGCTGCGCATCCGGCTGTATCGAATCTGCCGGCATATGAGGAATTTCCTTCTGTTCCATATCCATCCTCCTATCCTTGCTCTGTCGGAACAATTACTTGGTTTCTATGATCACAGAATGCCCGGATCATTTCATTTTTATGCTGTTTTTTTGAAAAAGTCTTCCTTAGTTTTTTTTTCGTTTTTCGGCTGTAAGCGATTACAGTGTTTGACGGTCCTCTTTTTTCATGTAATAATAAATTTTGTAAGTTCAATTATGAGGAGGTTCTTATGAAGGAAAAAACAAAGAGAAAGCTACGGACTTTTGTGTGTCTGCTGATGATCCCCGTCTTTTTGACAGGATGCCGGATCAAGACGACGCCACTCGGTGTCTTCGCCCAGATTCTGGAATACGCCAGTGCTTCCGGAAGCAGCTCGTCACAATCGTCTCACCACGGCACTTATCATTCGGAACCGGCTTCCACACCACAGCCGCAGATAGATTATGATTCTCTCGGAGACATTGGCACCGTGCAGACGATCATGATCTACATGGTAGGATCCGATCTGGAATCCTCTTACGGAAATGCCAGTCTGGATATGGACGAAATGGAAGCGGCCGGCGTCGATACCGCTCATAATAATGTCATTGTATATGCCGGAGGTGCTTCGCAATGGCAGGATCGCGGTCTGGATGGCGATGCCTGTACCACACTGCTCCTGACCGAAGACGGTTTTGCTCCGCTGGATACTTATCCTGCGGAAAATATGGGAGATCCCCTGACTTTAAGCAGCTTTATGAATTACTGCTTTGACTTTTTCCCCGCAGATTCCTACAGTCTGCTTCTGTGGGATCACGGCGGCGGACCCGTACTGGGATATGGTGTGGATGAAAATTACAGAGATCTGCTGACTTTGGACGAACTGTCCGAAGCACTTGCAGATTCTGTGGGAGCCCACATGACGAAATTAGAATGGATCGGCTTCGACGCCTGCCTTATGAGTTCTCTGGAAGTGGCTTCCGTGCTGGCTCCCTATGCAGATTATATGATTGCATCCCAGGAGACCGAACCCGGCTGGGGATGGAATTACGCTTTTCTCTCCGTCCTGTCGGACAGAGCGATTCCCGGAGACGAGATGGGTGAATACATTGTAGATTCTTATATGGATTACGGTGAATATGTCTTTGACTATTATCCGAATCTGTATTCCGATCTGACGCTGTCATGTATTGACCTGAACGCTTACGCAGAAGCGGAAGACGCTCTGAATACCTATTTTGCGGAACTGGATACCTCTCTGGATGTGCAAAACTATCCGAAACTGGTTCGTAATCGTGCCAAAGTCAGAGACTTCGGAAGCTATTCCTCCGATATGAATTACGGCATGGTCGATGTACTACATATGCTGGAACTGTTGGGAGATAATTCGGACACTGCCAAAGCTGCCATCCGGGCAGTGGAAAGCTGTATTGCATATTCCGATACCAATATGGAAAATGCCGGTGGTATCTCCATCTGTTATCCTTATCAGACAGACGAAGACTACCGGGATGCCTGTATTGAAATGCAGGAGTATCTTGGATTTGCTCCGAATTACACCCGTTTTTTACAGGATTTCTATGCAATTCAGAACGGTGATACCCTGTTGGCAGATCGTGAGATTTCCAATGCGCACACTACTGTCACCACAGAAAATGACGGCACCTATGATGAAAGCGACATCACGCTGCAGCTCACTCCCGAACAGCAGGCTAATTTTGCTTCCGGTGGCTATTACATTCTCTGCAAGGCCAAAGAAGAAGGTTACATTACTTCCGAAGAAGATCCCAGAGCTGATGAGATGTATCTGTTCATTCAGGGAAGCAAACGCGTAACACTGGATGAAAATGGGGTACTGCATGCGGCATATAAAAACAATGCGCTGTATATGGAGGATGATGATGGGGTATCCGATATTCCTATGATCCTGACGGAATCGGATATCAGTGACGTGGAGAATCGTTATCTGTCATTTGTAGTACTGATGAATTTCGATAATTGGGAATCCCAGGCTGCGAAGCTGCAGATTGCGGTAAATGAAGATTATCCGGATGGTATCATCCGAAATGCGATTCCTTTAAGCGATGACGACGATGTGCAAAGCGCTAGCAAGCAGCTGATCCGTCTGGATGATTATGCGAATATGTCCGTGGCAGCACGTTGTAGTTACGTGACTCGGGATGAGAATGGGGATCTGTTGGATTTCTTTGACTGGGAGACATCGAAATGGATGATGGGGTTTGAGGTGGATCTGACCTCCGACTATCGGACCGTGGTACAGCCACTGGATCATCCGGAGAATTACGTGTGCATCTTCTTCATGAAGGATTCCCAGGGGAATGTGTCCTATTCGGATATGATTCCGTTGAAGTAAATTGAAAGTTACGAGCCATGCAAAGTCAAAACAGAAACAGCGATCTGGGAGCTTGCTCACAAGTCGCTGTTTTTGTTTTTGACTTTATACGGCGACAGCCGTCAATGAAATAAATGTGGAGCGCCCTTTGCGACACATTTATGAATTGGGTGCATGGCTCGTAACGTAGGGTTGCCGTAGACCCCACGAACGCCCGCGGCGAACGGAACATCACGCCTTGATGTCGCGTCTCCAGGTGTGAATTTTCTACGAAAAGTGATATAGCGGTTCTAATCCGTACGGGTACGGCTCCAGTTGCCATCCATGGCAACGTCCGCCTGTCGCGAACGTCTTGTTCGCTCCACCCTGTCTTTCAGCACTTTTCAAGAAAATATCAACACCCTCCAACAAACATCGCGGCGTGATGTTCCGTCCGCCGTGGGCGTTCTGTGTTTTGGGTCTATACAGAAAAAATGAGTTGTAAGATACTAAATTTGCTACAAATAAGGCATAAAAAGATGAATATGGGTCTATAGAGAAAAAAACGGCCCTGAGGTACTCATTTTGAAGAAATTGAGTATCTGGCAGGCGAATTTTTCGCTATAGGCCCATATTGTTTAGTTTTTGCTTTTTACCCATCCTCAAAAAGTATCTACAGGGAAATTTATCTTCTATAGACCCCACGAAGTTTTTAGAACAACTATTCAACCAACTCTCAATATCCCAATAAGTTTCTGTATTTCTCCAAAGTCATTTACATACTTAATTCTTATTTTTAAATTTTATACATGTGTTTTCTAAAGCAATATACTGATGTTGTATAAATAAAGTTGACACCTTATTCTCAAGGAATTCATGTATAATAAAAGAGAATAAGGAGGAACTCTC